>Ga0306887_100118_pt1 | contig 31230 bp, 27 predicted proteins | sample AntDeeMetagen138_FD_190453 | JGI IMG/M metagenome (GOLD analysis project Ga0306887, IMG submission 190453) | Saline lake microbial communities from Deep lake, Antarctica - Metagenome #138 (v2) (version 2) | ecosystem: Environmental > Aquatic > Non-marine Saline and Alkaline > Saline | place...
TTCTTATTAGATACGGGTGTTCCATGGTACAAAGTGTGCGGTACATCCGCGTCCGTTGTTACAATTTCTACGTCAATTGAATGTCCGTATACTGCACGGATTCTATCATTTCCAAAGTCTATTTCATATCTACCTTTTGAATCTTCATCAACAATGGTTTTTAATTCGGTAATAGATACATCTTCATATTTTGTTACAAGACAATTCAGAACATCGTCTATTTCAAACCATCCTTCTGAAGTATATTCTAGATTATAATCGTCAGGGAAGTGTCTCAATAGACCACTAAGAAATTTTGATACATTAGTTAGATTGCTCGTCATAGTTTTATTATTAAATTTTACATACTTAAAATTTTTTATTTATACGCGAACGAAAGTAACATACATTTATCTATTTACAAATAAATAATTGGACCATGTCGGACGAAGATAACAGCCCTCCAAAAGTTAAAGACGATGAAATTAGTTCGTCAAAACTAGATGATTTTCGGGAACAAGTTGTAGAGCCGGTCGGATTAGAAGATAGACAAAAACTTAAAAGAAAAACATGGGTATGGCTAATTGAAAATGATATCCATCCTCATGACTTAGAAAGAACACTTCATCGATATTCCTTGGAATTCTCCGGTGCTGCTTCAGGTAAACCATTATTTTTTAGGTGAAAATCCTCCAGACGATTTAAATTTGTAAGTCCAAAGTGGAAAACTATATTCAAATATATTCTGGTTTAGATTCAACTTTCACTATTTGTGGACTGTGCATTACTGGTGAAAAACCATGATAATAATTTTTAATCTTGTCACAAAGATTTAGTTCTGAATAATTATCACGAACAAATAAATAAATTCTACTATCTACGTGTTTCATAGACTTTACTTCTTTAAATGAAGATAATTTTGTGCATAACTCATTCCATCCACCCCATGGTGCGTCATAATAATGTATCTCCATATTGAAAATATCCCAATGCTTTCGCAAAGCATATTTGTCAATAATATTTTGCTTATCTGCTTCATAATACGATGCTTTTTCTATACGGTGCTTATCTTGTATATTTTTTTGAAAATTTACAGTTCTAATCGTAGATGTTTCATGTGGATTTACACCTTTAGGAATAAATTGTACATGATGGTCGTATATCATCTTATTTGCCATTATTTATCTATTGTACTCATATAATATAAATTCTCTTGTATAATAGAATTATATAATAGAAAAACATATAACGTTGTTATATGAATCTAGATATGTATGAAATAACTACTAAATTCTTCAGAAGAAGTAATTTAATAAAACTTGCTATTTAACATCTCTATAAAATATAATGAGATATTACATCTTATGCTCAGTAAATACAAAAAATAGTAAATTAAAGAAATTATTAATATTTACGGGAATCTTTTTGTATAATTGTCTATAAATTCTAAAATATTCTCATATCCTTGTTTATTACAAGACATAGATTCACCAGTATAACTACTATTAAAATCATCTTTATCTTCAACATATTCAATTCTAAGCGTACCCGTATTAGTAGATTGAACTATTGATATTTCCCCCGGTGAATTATTATGTGTCAATAAAATCGGTCCTAAATCAATATCTGAACTGTCTTTATTTTTAAACCTATTTATTTCCCAACCACCATTTATATTAGATTCTATATCTTTTCTAGAACCGCCATATTCTGTAATCCAATTTACCATATTAAAATATATATTAATCAACCCTATAATTGTTTGTTTTTATTTTATACTTTTATTAAATAATTATGATATTTATATAATACCACATTTTAAGTATACGGGTTTCTATTACATATTATAATGAATAAGACAATCACCTCGAAAGAACACTATGACAAAATGATGGATATATTACCAAAATGGATTCCTGTAGAAATTAGAAATACATTAGCCTTACAAAGTATAAGTACGCACTCAAATATAAATCCGATACATATTAATTTATTATGTGATAGAGATATTGCTACAGAATTAGCAAATTTACTATATGAATCACGTAGAGATGTTTTATATCTAAAACGAACACGGAACAAAGTGAAACAGATGAAACATTCGAGTAATATAAATTTAGCTATATTATATAATAGTACAGATAAGCCATTGAAAGTAACAGATGTAAATAAATTTGAAAATAACTTGCAAATGAATCGTATTAAAAATTTACCGAAAAATATCCCCTTGTTAATAATCAATAGTCCCAGAGATGATTATATTAACGACTATGATTCAATAAACAAACAAATGAATCTAGATAAAGAAATATTTTACAATGTAGATATATCATATACTATGACGGATATTGACGTTACACCATACGAAATATCTGATATGATTGATGATAAAAGTATTACAAATAAAAATTGTATTAAATCAGATTTAGATATTTCAGATACTTTAACGTTATATTCTGATACAAATAATAATAAACCGAATATTCCAATAACTTGTAACAAACTACAGCAAACAGCAAATAAATTATCATTTACAAATGATTGTATTAATAAATACGATAATAAAGAAATCGTTAATGATATTTTACAGAAGAGTATGCGTGATATGGGACTATATACAGAAGGTGATAGATACGATGTGAATGTCGAAAGCGATACCTCCGTTACATCTCAACGTGACCGGCATGAATTACTTAAAGAAACTATTGAAACGTGTGAAGATGAAGGTGAAAAAGGAGCACCGAGAGAGTTGATTATGGAAATAATGGTAGTCACCAATGATTTCGAAGAAGAAACCATTGAGCATGATTTGAATAAATTATGTAGGAATGGAAATGACATATATGAGCCAAAGAAAAATGAATACGCATTATTTTAATAATATAATAACGTTAAATGATATCTTTTGAATTATAGATAATAAAATAATTTCTGAATAAATGACCGTAGAATATTCAGATATAATCTTGATATTGTTGTTTTGTAATCTGAAAATGATGGAAATCTAGAGCACCTTTTTCAGGTATATGGTATGCGTTTTTTATCACGCCAACATATTCACCCCCTATTTCATTTGTAATTTTACTACAAAAATTATATGAATTTTCATTTTCCTTTACCTCCTAACGGAGCATTTATGTAAAAATATTTATTTTTTTCAATGTCATCTCTTAAATTTTTTGATGAATATGTAATAAAACTTATATGTTTATATATATATTATAACATAATGAATTATAAAAAAATTATAAATACGTTTATCATTTCAATGTTATGTTTGATATTTATTTTAAATTCTCCGGTTGCATTAGCAGATAATCATACAACAGTTATTGGAGAACCTGATTTAGAAATAAATATTGAAGATGATAAAATTATACCCGGAGTCCAATCAAACAGTTCTATATCTATCACAAATAACGGAAATATTGACCAAGGTGGTGAATCGGAATACGAAAATGAAGTAATGTCTGCAAAAGACATTGATTTAAATGTTGAGACAAATGTAGATTCTGTAACCGCCACATTACAAAATACTGATGTTGGGAATATATCTAACGGTGAAACGAAAAAAATACCAATCAGATTTGAATCAGATAGAGACATGAACGATAATTTTACTCTATACGTCACAGCAAATTATAATCATACTTCTGAAGTTGAATACACATCAGATGCTTCTGGAACAACTGTCACAAATCGTCTATTTGAATCAGACTCATCTGTTAATTCTTTTGATTTGATGACGCAAAAAGTTTCTAATTTAGATGTAAATGAATTTTCATCTAATATATCTATAAATGAAAGTGGTATAGTTGATGTTGAATTAAAAAATAATGGAGATATAAAAGCAGAAAATATACAAATACAGCTAGAACCAACAAGTCAAAAAACTAATTTAGGTAGTTCTGATACGATAACAATTGATAATATAGATGTAAATGAAATTAAATCATTTAAATTTAATATGTCATTTTCTGATTCTGCATTTTCTGATTCAACATATAAAATAGACCTTCTTACATCTTATGATGGAGAATACGTTGATAGATATACAGAAGAACTACATACGCGAATTCAGCCAGAACCGAAAAGAACAATTGAAAAAGAAATTATTAAAAGTAATATACATGTTGGAGATACTGGTTCAATAGATATAGAATTAACAAATGATAATAATGTAAATTTAAACGATACAACTGTGAATTTTGAAACAACAAGCTCTGAAATTTTTATAGGCGATTCGGATAAATCCAAATATATTGGTGATATAGAGTCAGGGGATAATAAAGAATTAAGTATAGATTTATCATTCGTAGATAGTTCTGATGCAAAATCAAATTATAAAATTAATATGCATTTAAACTACGAAAATAAAGATAATATTGAAAATACAATTAATTCTAACGTAATCATTTCTCCAATGGATGAGAGAGAATTTGATTTAAATGTTATCAATAACACGGTTCCTGTTGATGGTTTTGGAGACATAAAATTAGAATTACAAAATAATAACGACGAAGATTTCAATGATGTATCTATAGATTTAACTAGTAAGAATTCTATCGTATCGTTTGGTTCTGGAAAAACAAGTTATAGTCAAATAATTGGTTCTCTTGAAGAAGATGAATCAGAATCATTTACAGTAAGAACAAGTACATTAGATTCTGCAGATAGAAATAATAAATATACTATTAGTGGTAATATTAGTTATACAAATGAAGATGATATAAAAAATAACATTAAAAAAGATATACAGATAAGTCCAAAAAGAGAACAAGATATAGATATAGATGTAATTGAAACCAATCTATCTGAAGGTTCAGAAAGTGATTTAAAACTTAATATTGATAATTTAGGTCCTAAAGATTTAGAAGATATCCAACTATCAATAAGTTCTAGACAAGATATATCAATTAAACAACCTACGAGAAGTTTAGATAAATTAGCATCTGGAGATAATAAAACAAAAACATTTTCTGTTGATGTTCCATTAAATTCAGATACATTAACACAGGATATTGATGTTACTTTAGAGTATACTTATAATGAATTGCCACAATCTAAAGTAATAAATCAAGTTAAAAGTATTAATATTAACGAATTAGATTCAGAATTTAATATTGAAATTAAGAATAATAATATTGAACAGGGTAGTGAATCAATTACGCAGGTCACAGTTCAAAACAACTTAAACGAGACAATATCAAGTATTGATGTAGACTTTAGTGCTTCAAGTCCATTATCTGTTTCCGATAGCAGTTCATATATAAATGAACTTGGACCTGATGAAGAAATAAAATTAAACGTCACTACTTCAGCTTCTAGCGGTGCTACACCTAATTCATACCCTCTAGATGTTGATTTCAAATATGTGAATGAAGATGGAGATACAAAATTATCAGAAGTATATTCATTACAAATTAATGTAGGAGAATCTGAAAGTTCAATAATACCAACAGTTGTTGCTGGATTGATTATAGTGTTACTCGTTGGATTAGGAGCAATATATTATAGAAGAAGAGAATAAAATTGGTGTCTAATAATGAGTAATAAAATATTTAAAACCCTCGATGACGCGATTATAAACAAGAGTAAATTAGTCATAGCTATATTTTTAATAATAACGGTTATATTATCGTTTGGTATTGTACAAGTCAGTACAGATAGTGGAACCACACAGTTTACAGAAGGTATATCTTCTGTTGAAGCATTAGAAAATATAAATTCTGAGTTTCAATTACAAACGCTAAACACAGGTTCGACACGACAAACACAATTAATTCAGGAACGTAGGAATGTTTTGAGTAAAAAAGCATTACTAGAGCAATCTAAATTTGAACAAGAAATATTTTCGAGGGATGAATTTAGAGTTACCGAAGTAAATAGTATAACTAAACAAGTAGCATTATTTATAAACCCAACCGCAACTACACCATCTGAACGTGTTAATACACTTCAACGTTCAACAAAAACAGAAATTAGTGATGCTACGCGAATTGTATTACAAAATGATGCTCTTAGAATGACCGTTAGTAATGATTATAATAGTGTAGATGTCACAGCCGATAAAACTATATCTACAACATTCCACAGTCCAAGAGGCCCAAACTCCGGCGGTCCTGTAGCTGGAACAGCAGGAGATTCACCAGTTCAAGATATACAACTAAGTATGGCTGATTTTGCTAAAAAAGGAGATTTTTCAATTACGGTATTTGGAAGTGGGATTCAATCAAATGAATTAGGTTCTGTTATAACAGATTCTCTGATGTTAGTTATACCTGCAGCAGTAATATCAATTATAATATTTCTTATAATATCATATAGAGACCCATTTGATATTATGATTGGATTGATTTCTTTATTACTAGTTTTAATATGGACTTTTGGATTCATGGGATGGGCGAATATTCCATTTTCACAAGTATTAATTACCGTTCCACCATTATTACTAGCTATAGGTATTGATTTCGGTATTCATTCTGTTAATAGATTCAGAGAAGAATTCAAAAAAGGCGTAAACAGAGAAAAAGCAATGATAGATTCAAACAAATCATTATTTGTTGCTTTTGCTCTCGTTGCTGGAAGTACAGCTATTGGTTTTGGTTCGAATATAATCAGTCCATTACAATCACTCAGAGATTTTAGTATTGTTGCATCTATCGGTATAATATTTACATTTCTAGTATTTGGTATATTTCTTCCATCACTAAAACTAGAAATAGATAGGCAGAGAGATAAATATGATATTTATGAATTCAGTTCAGAACCAATAGGTAATGAAGATTCAATAATCGGTAAAGTTTTAGGCAATATTACGAAATTTAATCTTAAATATCCCTTTGTGATTTTACTAATTGTATTAGTTATTAGCACAGGGGCAGGTATGTATGCAATGAGTTTAGACAGTGAGTTTTCTGAAGAAACATTTCTACCACCTGAAGAATTACCGGTATATATTGAATTAGCTCCTGTAGATATAAATTCCTATGAAACTCCTAGAATAATTAACTTGCGAAAAAATAATTTTGAACAATTTGGTGAATCTAGTTTAATAATTTATGTATCGGATAATCTTAGAGAAGATTCGTCTTTAGAACAACTTAATAGAATGGGTCAAAATTCTCCAAAAAATGTAATTGTAAGAGATGAAAAAAGAAATGTTAAACAAACAAGTATAATTTCATTTATTCAATCAAATTCATTTTCTGAAGAAACAAATGATTTAATTAAAAATAATGACGTTAATAATAATGGAATACCAGATAAAAATTTAGATAAAATATATGATGCCATTGAAGATGAAAATCCTCAGTCATTATTATACATAACCGATAAACGTAGTTCAGCACGTATAATATATACTGTAGATAGTAGTGCTAGCACAGACGAAATAATATCTGCTGGAAATACAATATCTAATAACACAAGATTAAATGCTATTCCAACTGGTGAAGCAATAGTCTTTAATGAAGTTTCAAATTTACTTGTTGATTCAACAATCTGGAGTTTAATAGTATCTATCTTATTAACTACTATATTTGTAGGATTTGCATATAAGTACATTAATGGAAATTATCTTGTAGGTATTATAAATATTATACCCGTTATTGTATCTGTTATCATGTTGGCGGCAACAATGAGATATCTAGATATAGCATTAAATCCGATAACCGCCATAAATCTTGCTACGTCAATTGGAATCGGGTTGGATTATTCAATTCATTTAACGCATAGAATATCTGATGAAATTGAAACAACGGAAAATAAAATAAAATCTATTATAAAATCTGTTCAAGGTACAGGAGGTGCATTATTTGGAAGTGCTATTACAACAGTTTGTGGGATTGGTTCATTATCTCTTGCTATAATTCCAGTATTAGCCGAATTTGGAATAATAATAGGTTTGGGTATATTATATGCATTTATATTCTCGATTCTCATGATTCCTCCAATATATATTCTCATTCTTGATTAATTTAAGTATGATTATTTAAATAATTATTAATAATTATGCTACGATGTGTTTACACCACTGTTATAATTATACATTTTATAACTTGTCGTACTAACACATTAAACATTATATCTCGATATATTTATTATGGGAATAATTCGAAAAGAAAATAAATGGAGATTAGAAAAGAAAGAAGATGGTGTATATTTAATTACACATAATAAAAAACCTAAAAGAAAAATAATTACAGATGACTATGGTTCTAGAGACATTGTCGGTGAAAAATATGACCAACCCATACCCGTAAATGAAGTTAAATCATTTTCCGATGTAACATATATATTTGAATCCAAAATTAAAAATGAAACAACAGAATCGTCAGGTGATATTGAAAATATTTCACCACTTCTATTCATAATAACTTTCGGCTTTATCGGAATATACGTAATTTCCCAAAACGGTTTAGATTACCAATCAATGCCATCTATTTTTGGAATTAGTCTAATACTATTAGCTTTTGTTTTCGTCTTCTTAACATACAATATATATCGTCGTGAGGGTAAAAGTGAAGCAATGAACTACCTATTATCTTCAATGGAGGATAATAATGAATAAAATAAATTATATAAAGAGCGTTAAAACACCAACTTCACTACAAAACATAAAATATAATATTAATTAACACAATCAATCTTATAGCTTACTATTCCTTCTAATTCTTCGTTTTTTTCATTATATACATAAATTGTATTATTACACTCAAATTCAGATAGCGTAACCGTATCACCGGTATTTAAATTATCTGCAATCACCATATTATTATACTGTATCGATATATTATTCGCTCTCTTTTTATCAACATGAGTTATATCCATTGTTACCGTATTTGAATCTTGGTTGAAAACAACTGTTGCAGGTGGTGTATCATGACCAACCCTTAATTATATAACGTCTTACGATAATTTGTAATTATGGAAGTAATACTCAATTTTAATGTTGCACAGTATGGACATGGTAAAGTAAATGTAAAAAATAGAACAGGTATGTGGAGAGATGAAAATGGAGTTATCCTTGTAGATGGAGAAGAAATCGGAAGAGATTCAACGATATCTGGATTACGAAATGGAACACCAGCATATAATTTTTGGATTGAAGATGACGTGTTAAAACTTCAAGCAATAAATAGTACAAATCTAGTTAAAACTCCTTTTGGAGAAATAAAAGATGGAACACTTAATATTAGTAAGAATTGTAAAATTAGCATAGGTACATTTGAATTCCGCGTCGAATTTAACGGTGTACAAAAAGAATCAAAAATGAAATCACTAAATCAAAACATGGACCAAAATAAGAGTCAAGGATACAGTTTATAAACTATATTATATTTATCACTAAAATTTTACGTAATTTTCATTGATTAATCTTTTCTATATACTTGTAAAAATTTAGAATCTATATCTGATTTATTTGACCTTAAAAATTGATAATCACCACATCAAACTACCTATTTTTAAATTTCTAATTTTCATTTTCAACCGAGTGACATCCTCCCCGGCGTGAACGCCGGGGCTTCCCGTACCGCAGGTAGGATATTTGCTGGTCTACGACACGGCTTGTTCTCTCCTTGTGAAAAGATAGGGTTAATAGTACAGCGTATATAAATGTATTGTTCAATATACTAGAAGTAATCGTCTAGCGTAACTTGTTCTTCTTTGTCATCTAAAAACAACGCGTCGATTCGCTTGGACAGCATAGACAGCCTTTGCTGCGTATATGGCCTTAAAGAATAGGATTCAGCTAGCTCTGTAGCCATGTCTACATACTTTGTAACCATTCCTTCGTAAACAGTCAACCGTACTCCACCGGGACAGTCATCACGTAGACAACGACCACTAGAAGGCGCTCGCCTATGCTTCATCCCACACGCACCACATATGAATTGTTGTCGTGAGAACGCTGTAAGATTCCCAATAATATCTGGGAAGAAGTGTTTTTCTACAACGAGACTTGCGACACGTCTTTCATCTACACAACGTGATGCTTCCGCGAGAGCTAACTGTGCATCAAGCTTTTCTTGCATACCCCCAAGCGTCTTATATGCAGTTAGTTTTGGTCCGGCGTCTATTTGTGATGTAGGAAGCGTACTTTTGAATCCCGTTGGATTATCAAGCCTATCTTCGGCTAATTCAATGTCTATATCATCTGGGTCTGCCGCGTGCATGGTGGCTTCATAGAATTTTTTTGGATAGTGGTCTACAACATCTACATTGTGAGCCTCATCATCAATTTCTTCTGGGTCAATTACAGACGACATTACAATTGGAGCATCCATCATATTCTTTCCTCTTTGACTAGGTAAATAGTCTCGTGAGAAGTTGAGAAATGCGTCCATTAAGAGCATGACACTGTCTTCGTCACCGTCGCAATTTAGGCAATAAAGGCCCTCTACTTCCAGTTTATGAGTTTCGTCCACAGTCAAATTATATGTGTATTCAACGTTAGATTTCACATATGAAACATCCTTAACTACATCTAAATCATAGACTCTATCTATCTTTTCTTTTCGGTTTAGATATATTCCATTTTCGTAGACGAACTTTTTACTATTCTCTTTATTTAGATTAATTGAATACAATGTTTTAGATAGACTTTCGTAATCACCATCGTAGTATTCAGGGAATCTATTTTTAAGAAGTTCAGGTCCTTTTTCACTTAGTGTTACATCTACATTTAATTTATCAAATGCCCATATAAGGTCATCTATGAGATGTTCACTAACTGTACACATACTCACATTTAGACCGTCAGACATAGCCCCATCACCAGAGATGTATCCTCCTAGATAAGCCCCTAGTATATTTGGACGAGAAGTTTTGATTTTATCAGGTATTTTTTTCGTATGGGCTTTACTTCCACAGTCTAGTATATCTTTGAATAAGAATCTCATTAAGTTTCCTGAGATAGTAATTCTGCTTTCATTTGTATACAATTCTGTTTTATTGAACCTTTTATCTAGAACATTTTTAATGAACGTTCTCGTTTCTTTTTCTGAAGCTGCAAAGTCTGTATGGTTAGAACCATTATGAGCACCGTCTACACGCATATCTTTTTGTTGTCTTGTATATCCTTCTGCAGTATAATATCCAATAAAACACGCCATTTCTTCATCTAATGTGATAACTCTAGGAATTTGTACTTTATCACTATTCATACCTAATGTAACATCTTTAGGTGTATTATTAATCATTTCCTGTTCATCAGAATACAATTCTTGTAATATTGATATAGGAATACTGTTCCGGTATAGATAATTACGGAGAGTCTTTTTATTCATATCTAAGTATTCTGCTGTACTTTTCAACTTATAGAATCTACCATCCCAATCATCTTTTAATGCATCTACAAAGATTTTGTATATATCTTCTTTTTCTATCCCACGAATCATAACTTTATCTAGCGAAAGACTATGATTTTCTGTTAACAGATATTCAAGAATGTCAATATCCTTAAAATCTTTTACACTATTTATTTTATCTTCGCCATAGTCGAATAGTTCGTCACCTTCTTCGATTTGGTGTGCTTTCTTCTCTGTCATTAGTTCGCCATCGGTATGAGATTTAATGGCCATCTTATGGTCTGGAGTGACGGTTAGGTCGTCTCCATCATCAGTTTCGATGGTTACCATGTGTTCTGTAGAAACGTGTTTGCTGAGGTGTGTAACGTCTTCTAGTGTCTTGTGACCTTCATCGGTCATACTTGGAACTTTTATTTCGTCTATATCAGGATGTTCTTCTATATTTTGTACTATTGTTCCATCGTCGTAGGAATCATCTGCATCTTCGGTTAGGTATTCTTCTACAAGGTCACCGATTTGGTATTCTTTCCATTTACCGTTGATTTTAACGTTTAGTTCCATGTCTGGGTGGAAGCAGTTTCGTCGTTTGGCGGCGTGGAAGAATGGGTGAGCGTAGTTGGCGGATGCTCGTGTGAATCCGAGTAGTCGTCCGACAACGGCGGCACTTGTGTGTGGTGCCATTCCTAGCATTAGTGAACCGATTAGGTCTTCTGGTTCATCGGCGTTGTAGTATGGTTCACAGTCGTAGTATTGGACAAGTAAGTCGTCTACGTAGTTTGCGACATCAAGTAGGTCGTCGCCCGCTTTTTCGTTTACTACAACGTCTTGGATTTTTAATTCGATTACATCGTCGCCAGATGTGATTGGTTCACCTTCGACGGTTTCTTTGTATCCTAGTTCTTTTGCTTTTTCAGCGGTGATTCCTACTTCACTGGGTTTGAATGCAGTGAGTGGTAGGTCACACATATCGTAGCGTGCGGTTCCGTCTCGGAATACACTGATATCGTATTTTGCACGTAGAATTCCTTTTTCGAGTGGTTCTGGGATTTTGGAGTCAGATGGGAGTTTTTTACTAGCTTTTATTTTTCCGACACTGGATGTTCTTTCTTGAACGTTGTCTAGTGCGGTATTGAATGCTTCGTTAATATCTAGTATTCGGGTATTGGTTTCTTTGTATACTCCTTTACCACATCGTGGGCATTCGTCTCCTATTTCTTTATCTTCGTCTATGTATTCACATGCACTACAGATTGGTTTGACAACGGTTTTTGTATTATCGTGTGGGCATTTCATTCTCCATGTTGTTTCATCACATTCTGGACAGACTCGGTGTGTCATATCAGCTTCGATAGTACCTTTTCCGGTGTATTCATCGTCGCTCTTTTTGTTGTAGTTATCATCCATTCCTCGGTCTGCGCCTTCGGTGTTTTGTACTGCTTTTGCGACTTCTCTTTGCATTCCACCAAGTTCTCCGATTGGGAATAGTGAGTGAATGTATGGTTTCATTTCTCGGCGTTCTGCTTTTTCTGGTCGGCCCATTCGTCCACCGATTCGTGTAACTGCTCGTGCGCGGACTGTGAATGGTGCAGATTTGTTGACTTGTCCAAGAACATCATCATCTTCTGGATTATCAGCCACACAGTGTTCCATTAGTTCATACATTTCTTCGGTCATTTCGACATTATCTTCGTTTAGCTGATGGGGAACGAGAAGTTTTTCTAGTATAACATGAATCGTTCGTGATAGTTCAACGGTTCCATCTTCTATTGTAGCTTTATTTAATGCACCACGGAGTGCGGAATATTCTTTTGGTTCGATGTCGTGCCATAGGTATGTATATTCTGGATGAAGTGGTATGTTGTATTCTTCAGATAGTTCGATAGCTTCTTGAATTGTTACAGAATCGTATTCAAAACTTTGAACGTCACCTCCGGCATCATTATAATCTAGTTCCCACCATTCTTGTACATAGCTTGCGGGTGCGAGCGGGTGATTATTTTCTACGAATTCACCGAATGGTACACCAATTTCACCAAGGTCTAGAATTTTATCAACGTTGTTTTGAAGTTCTTTTGCTTCGTCAATATCATCAATTCGTCGTAGTTCTCCGGTATCTAGTCGTACGGTTGGACCTTCTAGACTATCTACAGGAACGGCACCAGCTGCTTTTCCGGGTCGTTCTGTTTTAATTTGTGTGGATGGTGCGATAAAGTCATCTACAATGTGCATAGTTGCTGGGCTAAATCCTACAGCGGCGTGACCTGCAGTTCTGCTTCGTCCGTATCGGAGCCTAAATGCTCCGGGTTCGGATGGGTCAGCAATGATTGGTCGTCCAGCAATCACATCACCAAGATATTTTGTTTTTGGTTCTAGGATACTAATTTCATCTTTTCGTTCTGGAACGGTTGTATTTAGTTCTTGTTCACCATCTTCACTTTCTTCTTCATCGTCATCATCACTACCACTACCGTCAATGAATTTGTCTAGCCATCCCCATGATTCAAGTTCGAATGCTTCAGAGTATCGTTGGAGTTTTGGTGCTTTCAGTCCAATACCTTCTGCAACGACGAGACACATACCGTCACGAGGGTGATTACCGTCGATTCGTTCAAGGTCTCGGTATCCGTCAACTTCTCGTTTGACGGCATTGGAATTTGGAATACCGTCAATCATAATAGGTGCGTGCCGGATAATGTATCTACATTTTTCTTTGGGTGGGCAGTACTGCATACCTACGGCGTTGTTGTATAGGTGGATTTCTTCAGTGTATCGTTCAACTTCGTCATCTCTCGGTTGGAATTCGGCTATGTCTAGTAGTTCACGTACGTAGTCAGCGACAAGTACACTGACGGCTTGAGCGGTACCACCTGCTGAACGGATTGGTCCGAAGTAGGGGACGCGGATAAATTTAGAACCATCGTCATTATCGTCAATTTCTACTTTTCCGATTCCTTCAATTGGTGCGGCCACAACACCTTCTGTTAGAATAGCGATAGAGGTTCGTATTGCTGCTTCTACACGTTCTGCATCGTTGTCAAAGTCTTTACTTAGTTCTCCTTGTGCGAATTCTTCTGCTAGGACAAGGCTCATTGCTTCTCGCCCGCTTACTTCATCATCGTCTTCGATTTCTCGAATTTGTTTGGCAAGTCCGTGAATTTTGTCACCGTATTCACGTTCTAGTAGTACTTCACATCGTTCTGCCATATCTTCTGCACTTGGAATTTCAACATAGTCGGTGGGGTCACCGCCGTTTTTACGTGCGTCTTCCGCTAATTTACGTGCTTTTTCTACACGTTCTTTAAATTCTTCTGCATAATCTGGTTCAAATTTCATAGTAGTATATACATGTAGTATACACGCAAACATAAAATACCTTTCGACTAGAATTTACATCATTAAACATAAAGTTTCTAAAATTTCTGATGGTGAAATCATCAATACCCATATTTATACTATTTATTTTATACATTAAATATGTGCGGATATTTATTTCATGCATCATTTATGATTTTTTCTACTTTTTTATTTAGAGTTTCAAGTTGATTTTTTGTTTGGTTATATATTTCTTGCTCTGTCCCTATATTTAGCCATAAATCCGTACATCTATTATTAGCTATATTCCATAAAATTACACTAGTATGGATATATTTGTATATTGTATATCTATTCATATCTATATTTATATTCAACAATTCAAAGAATTTATCTCGTAGTTCATTCACAAATTCCTGTGAATGAAAATAATATATAAATTCATCTATTACTGACGAATCAAAAATTGATATATCGTATAAAGCATCACCATATCCACAAGTTTGCCAATCATAAATAGGTTCAATTCCGATATGAAAACTGTAATTTGTAGCAGTGAAATCAAAATGAGAGAATCTTGTTTTATAATTATTATTAAGTATATAAGATACAGAATCTTCAAATTTTTTCTCATTTATCATGTCAAAATTTCTAATTCTTTTAAGTTGTTTATTCAAATATCTTGACTTGTTTTTTTGCTGATTACAATATTCTGATTCATTTGCTTTTTTATGTATTTTTGGATTATCATGTAATTCATTTAGTACTTTTGCGCTAGATACTATTATATCTTTACAAAATTGTTTATTTTTCCAGTCTAAACTATTTGGTATATACGTATTAACTTCTGAGAATATAATTAGCAAATTATTATTTTGTTCATATTTATATATGGGTTTTGGAACATCAATAGATGAATTATTAAATAAAATATTACATATTTCATATTCTCTCGTTAGACTTTCATACTCTGATTTTGAATTTGAATATTTTAATACAGATTTTTCACCATTATACTTGCAGAAAAACGTATTACTATTATATCCATTATCAATTTTTTCTGTTATTTTTATATCCTGAGGAATTTTTTTAATCATATTAGATAAATTAGAACCTATATTTTTCATTATGTACTATATTTATGTCGAGAAAACCTATTGGTTTTATGTATAGTCAGTTGCCTTACCAAAAACATAATAACCTATTCATACATATTTATTATCATGGATATTATATGTTTTAGACCCGCACAATCTTTCGGAAATAAAGGAAATGTCGTTCAAGGTCATATGGATTTTAATTTAACGGATAAAGGTATAAAACAAGCAAAAGAACTCAAAGATATTATTCAAAATAAAAATATAAGTAGTTCGTATGTATACTCATCTGATTTAATCAGAACATTAAAAACCGCTGAAATTGTATTTCCTGACCGTAACATAGAAACAGATGAACGTATAAGAGAACAAGATTTCGGGTCTGTTGTAGGTTCGCTAGATTCATTTTTAGAATCAAACCCTGAATATTTATTAAATAATGATGAAGCTTATAAAAAACGTTTTCCGAACGGTGAAAATATAATAGATGTTAAAGATAGAGTGCAAAAATTTATATCTGAAATTATAGAAAAACATAGTGACACAGATACAGTCGTAATATCTATGCATTACACGCCTTTAATTTGTCTTTTATCTATCATAAAAAACGAATCTGTAATGAATGTTTGGCCTAACGTTCACTTTGAAAATTGTGATATGATAGAATTTAAATATGAAGATGGTGATTTTAAAAATATCAAATTTAATGATATATGAGTGTTAATTATTATTACAGACTATCTTTTATTTAAAAAGTTATATTTCGATAGTTTAATAACCTTTATATATAATAGTTAAATTATGTCTGATTTAGAACGTGTTCATGCTGCAAAGAGGGAATTTAACAATAAAATTAATTATGTGGATTATGATGACTACGATTCTAATTCTCTAGCGGGTGTAAAATATCGTATTATCGGAATGAATTTTGAAGATAAAACAGCCACAAAAGTACAAAATATGTTAGAAGAACTTATTGGTTCGCTTGATGATGTTCAAAGTCTTTCGTCAAAAGATGAATGGGAATCTGTTATTAAATATCATACTTATGCATTAATTGTTTTGAAAATTCTCTAGCAATGTAATCACAATTACCAAAAATCATCGGTGATTTACTTCTTGCTTCTTCGCCTTCTTTTATAATTGTTGATTTACTAAGGTTCATATATATGTATTATATTGCGTGGTTATATATTTAATCTAATTTACATATTTTAGTATACAAATATGTTCGATACCGTTTTATACTCATAGTGTATAATACGATATTATATGGGTACAAGAGAATCTATCTATTTGGAAAAAAGAAATTTTGAACCGATTCGAGGTGGAATTAAAGATAATATAAATTTATGTAATAAAATAGTAGATTTATATGAAAATGAAAGTATATACAGTGAGGATTTGATTCACATTGTTTCTGTAATTAATGATGTAAAACCGGGGGCGTCATTTGCAGATAACATATATATGGGTAAGAAAAATTTAAATAGTGCGCATGAAATAAGAGACTCTAAATTATATAATACATTAGTTGAATTTGAAGTTCCATTCCGTGTAGATGTCTATGGAGAAATTAAATCAGATAATCCACACCATGTTGAAATTACGGATAATTCTTACCCGCTGTATAATATAGCTAGAAATTTTTCTGATATAGAGCGTTTACCTCCATTTCATCATTTGGGTTCTGAAAATAAAATGTTTGATGTAGAAAAGAAATATATGAAATCATGGGGCGATTTTCTTGGTGTTCCTAAAGAAGATTGTGCATGGATGATTGAAGAACAGAGTTTTAATAGTAATAAAATTCCTAGTACAATTAAAGGATTAGCATATAAAAAGCAATTAAAATATGAAAATATAGATTATGCTTGTCTTGTTCCATACAAACCATACCCATCAAAATACGGTATTGAAAGAGCAATAGATACTGGAAAAAAATATTATAATTCGGTAAAAAAGTTTGATGATAAAATGAATGTTGATTATGGGATGAAGGAAGTAGAGGGACGAATTGCAAGATTTAAATTATATTTTAAAACAGACATAATTAAATCTGAGTTGTATAATTTATATGATGATGAACCTATTAAAGAAAATATATTAATCGAAAAAATTCACGATGAACATAATTTTTCTGAAGATTTTATCAAGAATAAGTTACAAGATATCGCATTTTCATCGCAATCTTCTATAATAAAACGCGGTGCAGAATATAAAATTATGACGGATAAATAAGTATAAATTATAATTTGGATATCATTAAACGTTTTAGATAATCAAATTAACGTTTCAAATATGTAATATCTCTTTCAAGTTTATATCCTTGAGGAACGCCAATTTGATTCAAGCAATCTTCACATAAAATTTTGAGATATTGCTTATTATTATTATGTTTTTCAAGAGCAACAGCATCTTTTAAATCTAATTCATCCTCACATTTTTCACATTCTGTTTTTTCACCATCAATAACTTTCATATATGTATTTTATATTTAGATATACATAAACATTCGGAATTCTATCCATATAAAAATATAAATATTATATCATATTATTTTTATATTAAAAAATTTCAACAACAAGGTTTATATTTTTATAAATATAAAACTAAGTATATGGTCGAATCATTAATTGATAGAGCGGTTGAATCTAACGTTGAAGAAACTCAACCTGAAACAGATAGTGACACTATTTCAGATTTAAAAGTAAATAATAACAACATTTACTTGCAAACATTGCTAGATGATTCATGGAGTAAACTAATAAGTTTAGATTCATTAGTCTATGCTGATTAGTGTATAGGTAAATAAATAGTAATACTGGAAAATAATATTATTTTAATCTTTGTAGTGCGATTCAATCATAATGATATCATCTCCAAATGCCCATCGGTCTTTATCATTTGCGTGCCAGTATAAATATCCTTGTTCTGTAAAGAAGTGTGTGAATCTTCCTTCAAGATGAACATCTTCACCATCCTTCATATTTGGAAGATAAAAATGACCCTGTGCACCTCCTTTTTCTACAAGTGTTTCTATTGCTCCAATTTTTCTCTTTGCTTCATTGCTTACTAATTCTTCATCAATTTCTAAACTAATATCATCTCTCTCTGGAATATCTCCTTTCTTATCCATATTGTATATGTATTCTGGTATTCTTACTTATTAAATCTATTGGCGTTTTGTATATGTTTCGTTACCTATATAACTATAGACAACAATCATTTTACAAACATGAATGCTAAATTCAAAAATGCTTTTTATTATTTTAATCTCCCCGGAATAGTTATGCATGAAATTGCTCACGCGATTATAATTTTATTACTGCCTCAGTAAAAGTTACAAAATTAAATCTTACAAGTCATGTTGAATATGAAGGATACTATCTTTTCACAAGGTGTGAATCCCGCCGTTTACGGCGGGCGTGAATCCGACACTTGCTGACCAGTCCACCGATGACACTCTGACCAGATATCCCACGGCAATCCACAACTATTAAGTAACTGGTTCTACATAGGTTATATGCGGCAGAAGATAACTCCGAGTCCTCGCGGTGAGGATAGGAGTAACGGCTGTGTGGCACAGCCATCGACATACTTGTTCGACCGCGAGAGCGGGACGTTTCACACGAGAGAACAAGCCGTGTCGTAGACCAGCAAATATCCCACTTGCGGTACGGGAAGCCCCGGCGTTCACGCCGGGGAGGATGTCACAGAACCCATATTTAAATAAGGTTTAGAGGATATGAGATTACGTATTTCATCCATAATCATATATTAATAGTATAATTAGCATCCTATATATCTCGCTAGCAAAAACTATATAACATATCTAATGTATGTTATTCGTATGCATGAAATAAGGAATTTTGCTATAAAACTACATAACGAGTTTAAACCAGATTGGAAATTAGATGATACTATTGAATTCGTTTGGCAACTTAAATTAAATTGTTTATCAAATGAGGAAATACGAAAATGGTTTAAAAAATGGTTAATCCGACGAGAGGGAACGACGTTGATATTATTGTAGAACACTTACCAGACAAATTCGTACGAGACGATTGGAGTTAGTTGTCTAACAGAGCGTCTTGTGCTACAACCACAGCAGATTCTACACTATCTACGTTGTTTTCCCCATCACTATTATTGTGAAGTGTTGTAAGCGTATCTACAAGGTTTTTAACTTCCTTGAATTGATTATTTTGAATGATATGAGTCGGCATTCTTTCAGGTGACCAATTATGTATTTTAATTGCAGCATACACGAATCTATTTCGAATATTAACAGAGTTGTTACGATATTCTGAATTGATAACAATTGTTTCATCAGGAATCTCTGCCTTAACACGTTTATATTCTGATTCTAGAACAGGAACATAAACAGGATTTGCATTCATTCTTGGGAATTCAGTATTATCTACGGATTTTCCTTGTAGGTTTTCACCAGCAAATTCAAGAATATCTTTCTGTTCAAAAATATGTATATCCTCTGGACTAAGGGTATGAATAATCACATTACTTTTACGCGTATACTCATACACTTCATCAAGTTGAATCTCACCGTATTTTGTATTAACTGTAGGCATTCGGATACTATTTTTTCCATCTTCATTCTGACTAGCAAATGAACCATTAGTCATTTCTGCAGATTGAACTAACGTTTCAATAATGGATACCACAGTAGTATCCAATGAACCGTACGAGCTAATAATCGTTTTAACTTCAGATGTATTATATTGTTCTTCAGTCAATCTAACTTTAGCATAAATTTCGACTTCATCCCCGTATCGACTACTGAAATTGTGTCCACTAACATTTGCAGTAGTTGAAAAGAGCGTAATATGGTCATACTCATCTTCATCATATACAGAATTGATGTGCGTGCACAGATTTTTATGAATAAGTGCATACGTTGGTGTTAGATTATACTTATATTTCTCTTTGAGATGACGAGCAAAGGATGAAAGAATAATCGAATCATTGAGAATTTTATCTTCCGTATTAGATTTTGGTGTGAGCATAGCTGGTCGGGGCGCGGAGATGATATTTTCGACACTACGGGTTCCATGTGACGTAGTGAGCTTTTTTGAACCAACCCATTCTCGGTAATCTTCGTAATTCATGATACCATCTGCGTTTTCTGTAAGATAATCTGATACTTTCTTTGAACAAGAAGCAACACAGCATCGATTATCCGCGAGATGATAATGGTCACTAACCTTATGTTCTCCACCCTGTGGGAATAGAACTAATACATCACCATATCGAGATGAACCATTGGTTATGGTGTCATTATCGTAACTTGAAACTAGTGCTTCAGAGGTTCTTTTGAACGTATTTCGACCGCCACTCATATAGTGAATTGTTAGTTGTTTTTCATTAACATTATCTGCCGTTGTTTTGGACGTGGATGCTACATCTTCAATTTCAGCTTCAGAAAGTCCTAGGAATTCATCTGCATTTGATTTTTTAATATTCTTTAATGGCGTCCATCCTAGGTGTTTCGAAAACCCATCATATTCTGCGGCTTTGTTAACTGTAATAATATCGGTTTCTTTTTGTGAAACCTCTACAGCATCTGCTTTCCACGAATTATTCGCAGAAGTACACATATAAATCTCAGCATCACTTTCTGCAAGTTTGTATGCTAATTCTCGCGTATAACGACTTTTGTGTGTTTTTCGTTGTGAAATAATACTAACCTGTTGTGTCATTGTAAGAATGAATTCGACTAATTCCGTGGTCGGACTATCATAATCGTATTCACTATCAAGCTTATCAATTACATCTTGTGGTGTATAATCATCATCATCATCATCAAAGTGAGAAAAGATACGCATGATAACGTTTCTCTGCATTTCATCCATTTTCTGCATTGCTTCTGTTGATGGATTAAATGTATCAAGTGTTTCTTCAACAATTTCATGATATTGTTCAAGAAGTTGACTATTAACATGCCGAAGGAATTCTTTATGACGGCGAACACGCTCTCTTGTACCCGTTGCCTCAGGTAGCGTCAAATCATCATCTGTAAGCTTCTCTTTTGACACATAATCGTCTTTTCGTTCATCATCCATCAATTCATATTGTTTCTGTGTCGTTGGAATAAGACCCTCATGTGGACCATCAACAACAATTCCATTTTCATACTTAATTCGAAGGTCAACACTCCATGGTAAATTATTTCGCAATGCTCTTGTTCCACGCATATCTACCGGAGATGAAATTAGAACGATATCATTATTAGCTGAAGGTGACGTTGTTGCTTCATAGTATGGAGTGTCTACGCGAAGACATGGCGATTCACCATATGCATCTTTGAGGGTAGGCGCGTAGAAATCTTCATTGTATTGTTCATTTCCATCTTTATCCATCTCTTTATAAATAACCGGAATAGGGGAGAATTTCGCGTGGGATTCTACCCATTCACGAACCTTACTAATATTGATATCGGGTTTGAGGAAATATTCAAACACAGTTCCGTATTCATCTTCTGCAAGAAGCGGCTGAATCTTACCTTCATTATCTGGTTCAAACGCACCCGGTTTGAATAGACCGTGGTATGGACCTTCAGAACTATCTCTTGCGTTCGTATGCATGATGAATCCACCATTCATTCCAACAAGTTTATACGACGCAAGGAAACCCATACCATATTGACCTGAAAGTTCTCCATCATCTCTTGCTGTAGACCGACCGATGAAGATAAGAACATTTTCTAGAACAGAACGGGAAATACCCTCACCCATATCACGAAGACGTAGCATAGGCTGTTCCCCATCTTTTACAGTAATCGTGATAACAGGGTTATCACAATCTCCATTTCTTTTTACACGACGAGAGGTAGTAATAGAATTCGTAAGCGGTTCACGCAATCCAGCTTCTGCTGTTTCATAAATATCGTCAGCTAGCCGCTTGAAAATCGCAGCCGACTCGTAATTAAATTCCAAAACGTCATCATCATCGGCAATACTACCGGACAAGTCAATATCATTTGAACCGAGTTGATATTCTACTGTCCCCTCGACATTGTTCTGTTCTGTTTGACTCATTTCTATCAATAGATACTGTACACAAGTACTTAAAGTTTATTATTTCGTTCGGAAAATACAATGTATATACGGACGAAGGATACGTTATAAGCAAGTATATAATGCTTTTATAGTATAAAATATTTTATTTAATTCTCCGCTGTCTCGTCCACATCTTCTTTATTTATTCGGTCTAATTCATCCATCGTTCGTTTAGCTAAATCTTTCCTATACCATACACCGACTCTCAATATAATACTCAATAACATTAGTAATCCAAATAAAAGAACACCAATAAATGGCATCATTTCTCTTGTGATACTAGCTATACTATCAAAAAATAATACAAATGATAAAAATGTTGAAAAACTTACGATAAACATTATTGTATACTTATTCATAACCGCATGTAATGACTATAACTATATGTATTTTTCTATATATTGTATTATATTTAACGGAAAATGTTATATTATAGTAGTTGTAAGACTACTTTATATGGGTAATTCTGATATAAGACAAATTGCCAGCATAGAAGAAGTAAGACAAAATTCAATTTCTGGTCAATTTGTCGCTGTTGATGCATCGAACTGGTTGTACAAATATATGACTACCACAACGCGATTTACGGATACAAGTAAATATACAAACAAAGACGGTTTGAAATTACCAAATCTAATAGGTGTCCCACAAGGAATTAAAAAATTCTTAAAGTATAATGTTACACCTGTTTTTGTATTTGATGGTAAACCTAATGATTTAAAATCTGGAGAAATAGAACGTAGGCGCGAAGTTAGAAATAAAGCAGAGAAAAAAGCAAATAATAGTACGAATAAAAAGGAAAAATCAAAGTATCAATCACGTTCACAGCGGCTTAACAAAGATATAATTGATACAACAAAAGAATTATTAGATTGTTTTTCTGTACCCTACATGACTGCACCACAAGCGGCGGAAGCTCAAACATCACATATGGCCAAATCAGATGATTTTGATGCAGCACTATCCGAAGATTATGATAGCCTTATATTTGGTGCTCCAATGACGATACGACAATATACAACGGGTGACAAAAATATTGAAAAAATGAGTTTAGATAAAACATTAAAAAATCGGGATATAACATACGAACAATTAATTAATGCAACAATTCTTTGTGGTACAGACTATAATGACGGTGTTTCAGGCGTTGGACCTAAAACAAGTTTAAAATTAGTCAAAGAACATAAGAATATCAATGATTTAGCACAACACCTAGATACCTCAATCCCGAACGGTGAAGAAATATTTAATTTGTTTAAGAACCCACCCGTTACAAATGATTGGCCAGAGCCAACGAAATTAAATCCTAGTGCTAAATCAATAAAATCTTACCTTAAAGAGCAAGGTATTGATACATCTGATGTAGGTACGGTTTTAGATGATATTGAAGATAATAGTTTTCAATCTGGTTTAAATTCATTCTAGTTAGATTTATAGTACGTATATAGTACGGAAATCGACGTTTTTATATTGCTATAAGTTGTACTATACATTATAAATGAGTGACGATACAAAATCAAGTGTTCGTTTCAAACCAGAACTTGGAGAACATAACATACGTGAAGCAATCGAATCAGATTCTGTAAGTAATACGTATGAATTCGAAGTTGAAGCTGAAACGGTATTCAAACGTCTTGCTGAAGATATTTATAACGGTAAAGAAGCTGGTATTCGTGAACCACTTACAAATGGAATCACTGCTGTTTTTAGAGCTATTGAGGAAGGATATATAGATGATGCTTCAGAAGGTATTATTCTATTTGAATTGTATGAATCTGATGACACAAAGAGATTAAAGATTCGTGATAACGGCGTTGGTATGACTAGAGATGAAATTGATGAAGTTGTATCTGTAATTGGAACATCCACATCTCGTTCATCATCAAACCTTACAGGTAAATTTGGAATGGGTTTCTTAGCAACGTGGATGTTAGCGGGTGGTGTCGAAGGTGGGTTTATTATGCACACTAATCCGCGAGGCGTTGATGAAGAACCCATTAGTGGAATATGGAATAGTAATAGTTTCTCAGAAATGAGCGACGGTGAATTAGAAGGTGGTTTGGAATCAGATGATTATGGTACGGAATTTGATATTATGGTTAGTCTAAATATTGAAATATCTGAATTAATTCAATGGATTAATAAATATTCTGAATGGTCCCGTATCCCTATCTTATTTAGACAATATACTGATGATGGTCTCACAGATGAAGAATTTACACCAAAACATATTCTTGATATGTATAAAGATATTGAAGATAATGAAGAAAATGTAGAAAAATATAATGTTAAAATTAGTAATGATGAACTAAAATACTATACAATAGAAAATGAACACTTCACGGCTGTAAATTCTAATTTGAGAGAAGGTGGATATCGTAGTATACGTAATGTTATTCTATTAGATGTTCCTGTAAAGAATGCCGGTGAATTAAATAATACAACAGCGTATCCACTAGGCTCATTAGAAATTCGAATTGATACGGAAATCCCTGTAGTTGTAGATGGTCCTCATAAAGGAAAGTACGTTGTATCTAATTCTGAATCAAACCAATTAGGTGACGAATTTATCAGTGAAGATTTAATCACAACTAGTGATATTGTTACACCTGCACCAACAGGAACCCGTGATATGCTTCAAGAATCCGAACAGTTTACAGAATGGCTCACAAGTAAATTTTATGATATACATTATGATAACATAGCTGGTTTACTACGAGAAGTTGATACTATTAATGATTATATTTCATTATCTAAAAAAGATATTGATGAATTCCACAATCTCATTATAAATCTAAATGATTCAAATTATATGTTATCAAAGTCTGATATTCCCATAGTTGAATCAAGAGCTAATACAACATTTGATAAAGATTTAAGAGATAAGTTACCAGCACTCCATTCTGATAAAGTAAGTTTAGCAGAAGAAGGTGTACAAGGCATCTCAAAAATGAAAAATAGGACATCTATTGATTTGCGGGATATATTCCTAAAATCTAATGATACAAACGGTGATGTATATATGGGTCATAGGATTACACAGGAAAAAGCTGAATTTATATGGGATTCTGAAAAAGACCATCATGTTATTCGCGTTGAAAATGATAAACAAGATGAATACAAGAAATCATTTGGTTGGAAAACACTATCAGAAATTGACTTTGAAAATAGCTTGCAAATGGAAGATGAAAAACGTGATAAATATATAAACGATGAAGTCGAACCATCAGATAAAGATGTTAAACTCCACATAGGTTCATATAATAAAATTACAGACATAAAAGCATCTGAGCTAAAAAATATTATAAGTGAACAAAAAGAAATTAGTATACCTGAAAATAATTTCAAACATAATATATCTAAATTAATAGTTTTCAAGAGAGGAGAAACCAGCGTATCCCAAAATAAAAAAATGGTTGGTAATGTTATTGGAACAGCAAGTGTTTCTTCGGACGTTCATGAATATCTTATTGATGCTCCAAATGTATGGGATGGTAAAAAAGCAATTAATATGGATATTGTAATTCCAGCATCAGATGGGAACAAATACAATATTAATGAAGATATCTCTAAAAAGATGATTACACATATTGTGGATGAAGAAACAATAGAAGATTTCCGTCAACCAGAATTTATGAAGAAAGTTGAAGAATATATTCATCAAGAAATATGTATGAACGGTATATATTTACCAATGACTATATTTGAATATCAATTCGGATTTAATAAAAACGGCTTAGTCCATAGTGATAGAAGAAAGAAAAATATATCTACGCAAGGTATTAAAGAGTCTGTGACATTCCCTCACAAAATGAATGATGTTGAATTATATCTTAATGCTACCGTAGATAAAGATACAGCTATGACAGATGCATTAAAAACAGTAAAAAAGAAATGGAGTAATGGAGGTAAAGAGATAATTGAAATGTTTGAAAATAGTAATACGTAATATTTATATATATTCGGGAATATACATAAATTGTACCACCACTGTTCTCGCTCTAGCTTTTTATCATTAAATTAAGAAGTGTGATTCTAAAGTCGTAACATTTATATGTATCCACCTATTATGTATTTATAGATACGATGTACTACCGAACATATAATACGTCGCGGTCTTCACTTTCTTCTAGTTTACTTTCTAGTAACTAAATTTATATGTTCGGTAAAGCTTTTGGAAGTGTGTTTCACACAATCTCTAGCTCCCTACCGTTTTGACTCATAAATCGGACATGATTTTATGATTGATACGCCATTGTAGTATACATTATGGTGTGGTGGCCGAATCTGGTAAGGCGCTTGGTTGCTAATCAAGTCTCACTCTGTGGGATGTGGGTTCAAATCTCATCCACACCGCTTTAATCTAATATAATAAGATAATATAGAAAGCCTTATTATACTAGATATAAAATACATAGTATAGAAGTTATGTACACTAATGCCGTGATACCCAAGTGGACTAAGGGGCTGGATTGCTAATTCAGTAGAGGCTTCATGCCGCCTCGGTTCGAATCCGAGTCATGGCGTTCGGAGATGGCTTGAAACCATACTCCTAAACCAAGAAGACACGGCTTGAAACCGTGACAATCACCGAAATCGGTTTGCCATTGGTTGAGCAATCTGGTCGCTCACCGGTCTTGAAAACCGGCGTCTGGAATATTGACCTGAGAGTTCGAATCTCTCCCATGGCGTTGAAGTGAAAGATAGGTGCAAGCCCAACGGTCATTCGTCGTATCAGTGCAACTATAGATGCCGGGAAAAATACCCGAACTAAAACTGGAAAAGAATGGCTTAGGTGTATTGGATAACTTCCGTACATACGAGAAATCGTGAGATTGTCGCCCTGTTCAACATCATAATTGGACTAAAATCTAGATTGAAAGTACGAGGGTGAAGTCATGGTTCACACATATACTCGTGTTGATATGCTTTCACTTCATTCAAAACATACTGCCGTTGGTTGAACAATCTGGTGGTTCGCTTGCTTGGAAAGCAAGTCACGTAATGTGATGAGGGTTCAAATCCCTCCCACGGCGTTTAATTTTTAGATATAGTCTGAAATTCATCAAGTTCAACGGAATCATATGTACTAATATAAAAATAGATATATTCATTGCTATCTTTTCACAAGGTGAGAATCCGACACTTGCTGACCAGTCCACCGATGACACTCTGGCCAGATATTCCACGGTAATCCACAACTATTAAGTAACTGGTTCTACATAGGTTATATGCGGCAGAAGATAACTCCGAGTCCTCACGGTGAGGATAGGAGTAACGGCTGTGTGGCACAGCCATCGACACACTTGTTCGATTCAGAAAGTGGAGCGTTTCACACGAGAGAACAGGTCGTGTCGTAGACCAGCAAATATCCCACTTGCGGTACGGGAAGCCCCGGCGTTCACGCCGGGGAGGATGTCACTCGTTAATTTATTCTATATCTATAACGCGTGATTTCTTTTCATTCTCATAGTTATCTATATGATAAATGGATATAATATCCTTATTATCTTGTCTATCAAGATTAATCGTTAATGGGTTATCTGGTCCATAATTACCAGAAATCCACTTACTACTATTGATATAAATGGTCTCCTGCCCATATTCTATTCTATATTTGTAATCTTCAAAACCTATGTAACTAAATCCATATATGTTCAATTCTATATTATCTTTACTTTTATTATAGTCATAATATGTACGGAAATCATATCCATCATTATTTGATAGAGAATGTTCTTCAGAATAAGTCATATTTATTTCTTCTAATGTTTTATTATTACTTCTCAGATATACAGTACCGTTCATATCTAAATTAGAATTCAATAATTCTAAATTATCTGGATTTAATTCATCATACTCAATTATGGTCTTATTTTCAATAAACACTAATGAATCTAATTCACGGATATTATCACCCTTGAAAGTTCGACCATCTGTTTCTTTATATATAATATCATATTCATTTAACGTTTGTCCATCCATATGAATATCTAATTGTGTGATATTTACATCCTTTGAACCGAAATCAGCCAAATCCGTATTATAATTTACTTCCATTGTATAATTATCCATAGTAGCATGTGTTATTCTATATGGTGCATGTGTAGGATTATACTCCTTATCATCTAGATAATCAGGATTTTTGAAAGATTTATTTAATGGTTCTGTTTTGTAAACAACATTAATTCCATCCTGAACGTTTGTTCTTTTGACAAACAAAGATACAAGTGACGCACAAATTATCTCAGATATTGACGAATTAATTGACATTGGAGTATATGATAGAAATGAAAATGACGATAAGAATGATATCCTATATTCATATAGTTATAAGTCTGAGGAATATGAAATTACAGGTGTCGAATTTGGTGAACGATTTAAATATGCTGTTAAAGCATTAAAATCAACATATTATATAGATGTAGAACATGAATATGCACCCAATCTATTCAAATAGTTTATTATAATTTGTTTAATTATCTTTTAAATCTCCACGATGTACATATTTTCCATCATTATATATCATCCCATTATTTCCACCCCCTAGTACAAGTTGTTTCACCTCTTTTTCTCCATCCTCAATTTTTCCGTGTACTTTAATAGTTCGAACACCTTGTAAACTTAAATAATTGGTCATATATTCTCTAGCAATTTCTTTAACTTTTTCTTCATCTTCTGCTTGAACGTAAGAACTTCCTCTCATCGGCTTTGCTCCTTTATCTTTTATTGTAACTGAATACCAGTTCATTTATATAACGAATACGACGCACACTAAAAGACTTTCTAATGTAATTATAATTCATTTGTTACTTTTTCAGATTTATGATATGTTTCTTTAGAAACAATCTTTCTGATTTCATTAGCTGCATGGTCTCCTTCTTCTAGAGCAGAAACAATACTAACAACTTCTTCACGTTCTATTTTAACTGGGTTTTCAGAAGCAATATTACCAGTATGTGTCCGTAATTCTCGTAGTGTAGCCACAGCAAGAACGTATGGTATACTCCAACCGACATATGATTCATCGTCTATATCTTGTATTTGTTCTAGAAACTTTTCAGCACCATGAATAAACGTTTCTGTGATATCTAATACATCTTCGATACTATTAGAAACTTTTTCTTTATTATTTTCATCCGTAACTTCATCTTGATTTACTCCATATGAGTCAAGGATATCTTGCGGAATATAAACACTATCTTCTGATTCATAATCATCATACACATCTTTTGCAATATTGATATGTTGAAGAAAAATCCCATAATTTCTTGCATTTGAATGTAAATCAGTAGTATTATATCCACCATCTCCCTTCGTTGCGATAAGTGTATCAATAATCATATGCCCAACCGTTCCAGCTACATAATAACAATATTCTTCTAAGTCATCTGCTGTTTGGATGCGAACACCTACAGAATCATCTTGTCGGGTTGCATACTCTAACATACCTCTAGTTAATTCTCTTGCCCAAGGTGTAATTGCTGTCTGAATTGTTGGTGGATAATCACGAAATATAGATATTAATCTGGGTGTATCCATAACGAGATTCCAATCATCTGTATTTTTATAATACGGTTCTACAGAATCAATAAATTCTTGAGGTGTTTCAGGTTTACCTCGGTGTAAAACATTTTCATATAGGTTTAGTAACTTTATCTTATCTTCTGAATTAATATGGTATGCATCCTCAATAGTATCTGGGATTCTACATAATAGATATTGCATACTTGTATATTCTTCTAATGGAGTTGGTAGATATTCAATAGATAGAGCAAATGTACGTGAAACTTTATTAAGATGTTCATTTTGCCATTTGTAATCTACAGGTGATATCATATATTCTGACTCATTCATCTATAAATAGTTAATGTACCCATCCGTTAAAAAATTAACCATATTCTAATTATATATTTAATATAAAAAACAATAATATTATAGGATATCGTATCTTCTATATATAACATGACGAGATTGAAAAGAAACGGTGAGATATATACTAAGAACAACGAGATAATTGGGCATATCCAATGGGATAATAACACACTTGTTAATATTTGGATTGATGAAGAATATAGATGCAATGGCCACGCAACTGAAGCTGTTCGTCAGATGATAAGCTATATTGAGGAAGAAAATTATAATTTTATTAGTACAACAATCGTTTTAAATAATACTATGGAAACCGTTCTTGAAAAAAATGGATTTAAACCTAATTTAGATAAAGATATTATAACAAAAAGTGATATAAATACACACGCCGATATAACGCAAGATACTATTCTGTTTAAAGATGAGAATCGTTGGATTAAAATATTATAAAATAACGCATACCATAAATCGAACTAATGGTGACTTACTTAACTGGTGTTATTCTAATGGTGACTTACTTAACTGGTGTTATTCTAATGGTGACTTACTTAACTGGTGTTATTCTAATGGTGACTTACT
>Ga0306887_100119_pt1 | contig 31162 bp, 31 predicted proteins | sample AntDeeMetagen138_FD_190453 | JGI IMG/M metagenome (GOLD analysis project Ga0306887, IMG submission 190453) | Saline lake microbial communities from Deep lake, Antarctica - Metagenome #138 (v2) (version 2) | ecosystem: Environmental > Aquatic > Non-marine Saline and Alkaline > Saline | place...
GAGAATACCTACTCCACGACTGGTGAGTTCGTCGTTATTGACGATACCGAACCGGCTACGTCCGACTTCAACACTGAAGACCGGAACAACTCCCAGACGAACTTCAGCTTCGAAGTCGACGGGACTGACTCGGGCGTCGATGCAGGTACGATCGACCTCGAGGTCAACCAGAGCGGCAACACACTATTCGAGGGTACGACTGCGGATTCAGCAGTCTCCTTCGATTCGGGCACCCTGACCTTCGATACGGCCGAAGCGGGCATCAGCTACGACGATGCGACGCCGGTCAATATCAATGTCAGTGTCTCGGACAACGTCGGAAACACGTTGGACACTTCGACAACTGAGGGCCCAGGATTCTCATTCACTGTCAACGATGTTGATCCGGTCGTCGATTCGGTCGAAACCGAAGCCGGAACCAACACCGTCGAAGTGGAATTCAACGAGGGCGTCTACGCTAACAATAACGGCACGGGCGCAGTTGACGCAACTGACTTCGCTTACCAGAGCGACAACGGCGGCGCAACCGCGATCGATAGCGTTGCACACGAGGCTGGCGACTCTGCTGCCGTCCTCACGCTTGACGCTGACGTCACGGCAAGTGACGTTGGCTCGGACCTGATCAGCGTCAACGAAAATCAGGTCTACGACGGCAATGGTATCGCCGTGGACCATACTACGACGACAGCACTCGACGATACGACTGACCCGGCTGTGCCTGGCCTGACAGCAGGGAACGTGACGGCTGGCAATGAGGAGAACTACGTTGTTACTGTCACGGCACCCAATGCTTCGACGGCTGACGTCGCTGTCAAGAACAGCTCATCAGGCGACACCTTCGCTCAGCAGAGCGAGGATGTCTCCTCGGGTATCGCAGAGTTCACCTTCGAATTGACCGATCTCGAACAGGGTGATGTCACCATCGCGGCGAACGTCACCGATCTTGGTGTTGACCGCACCAGCGCTGACGCGACTGAGATGGTCACCAAGGACAGCGAGTCCGCGACGATCGACGTCACGGGTAACGCTGGTCAGAGTCACCTCGAAGTTACTTTCAGCGAACCCGTCACGGGCGCTGATAACGCGAACAACTACGGGCTCCAGAACCTGTCTGTCAACGACGTCCACGACGTTGACGACGACCAGGTCTACGTGCTCGAACTCACTGACACGCTCGACGCGAGCGATATCAACTCCAATAGCGTCACGGTCAACGCGACCGGCATCGCAGACGTGACCGGCACGGCTGCAAGTGACGCGAACGTTCAGATCTCGGACGACACTGAGCCGTACTTCACCCGTGCGACGGCCGAAAGTGGAGATTCCACGGTGGAGCTTGAGTTCTCCGAGATGGTCTACAACGACACGGACACGAACCTCACTGCTGAGAACGTCCAGTTCCAGAACAGTGCGGACGGCGTGGACCACGAGATCGTCGGCATTGAGCACACCGCCGGAGCGATGACCGCGACGGTCACGTTGAACTCCTCGCTCGTCGAGGCCGACCTCGGCAGCGACGAGATTCAGGTGGCCAACTTCAACGATTCCGTTGACAACAACAACACCCAAACGCTCTCGATCACGGACGAGGTTCAGGTCACTGACGTCCAACTCAAGAACACGTCGGACTACGAAGTTCAGATCTACTTCAACGCCACCGACAAACTACAGAACTTCACCGCCGACCTCGATAGTCAGAACACGCTCGTCGAGACAGCTGATGATCAGCATGTCGACGAGACATTCTACATCGAGGATGCAAACGTTGTGGAGAACGGTGACGAGTACACCTACACGGTGGACTACACTGTTCCGCGCGACGGCGAGTACGACCTTGACCTGACGAACCTCGAAGCACTTGACGGCGAATCAAGTGCCACGGGATTCGTCGATGATAAGGTCGAAGTCGACTACACGGACCCAGAACCCGTTGATGCTGAACACACCGGTCTCAGCAAATCCGGAAACTCTCTGGTCGCAGTGCAGTTCGATGAACCGGTCCAGAAGACCGAGAACTTCGACGTCTCGAACATCATGGTCGGAGGTAACGAATCAGACTCCGTTACCTTCACCGGCGCAAACGAAAACGAGATCCTCGTTGAATTCGACACGGTGCTCGCAACGGGTGACGCACCAAACATCGAATTCGGCGTTGACACCATCGAAGAGACCTACGGTGACACGGCAGCAGCTGACACGTCAGAGACTGTCGACACACTCGAAGTCAGTATCTCGGAAGGTACTAACTTCGTGTCTGTGCCAGCAGAATTCGGTAGCCTCGACATCTCTGAGTCCGGCTTCTCCGAGATGGACGTGATGGCCTACATGGACGGCGAGTGGAAGTCCTACGGGTCCGGAGCTATCGAGACCATGGAAGGCGGCCAGGGGTACATCGTTACCGCTGACGCAGACCAGGCTGGTCTCGTTGATGTCACGGTCCGGAACGAAGAACCTGGTAGCTCTGCCGAAGACGCCACACCAGGTCAACAGCAGCTCGCAGAGGGCTGGAACCTTGTTGGCCACTGGCAGGAAGGTAGCCAAGATGCTGCCGACGGAGCGGGTAACGCACTCAACTCGATCGGTGGTAGCAGTACGGCAACGAACATCTACACTCAGTACGTGAGTGGAGAGTTCAGCTACGCCACCACGGATACCTTCAACCCCGGTGAGGCCTATTGGGTCTTCCTCGAGGACGACGAAGTCTACACGGCATCGAACTACGACTACGGCGACAAGTAACGACTGCAATCAACCCCGTTCCCAATTTATTTGCGGAGCTTACACAACATGACACATAATACAATTCAAAGACGTGGCCTGCGGTATCTGGTGGTTGCAGTAGTTGCAATGCTGCTGATCGCACCGGGTGCAGTTGTTGCCCAAGGTGTTCCGACACCACCGAAGGAGGTCATCGGGACGGTAACCGATCAAAACGGCAATGCCGTTAGTGATGAGACGGTTACGGTATCCGATGAAGATGGGAACAGCTACACCAGTACAACAGATGCCAACGGCGACTATCTGATCCAGTTCCCGGCTGAAGACGGCGAAGCTGGTGAGATCCTCACTGTCGAAGTGGGAGACTCTACTAGCCAGACGACGTTCCAAGCCGGAGAGACCGAACGAATCGACCTCGAAGTAACCGTCAACACCGGCGGCGGTGACGACGGCGGTGACGATGACGGCGGTGACGGTGGCGGTGGCGGCGGCGGTGGCGGTGGCGGCGGCGGTGGCGGTGCTGGCACCGGCGGCGATGGTGGCGGCGTCGACGTCCCGGACATCTCGGATGACCTCGGCGACGACGCGGAGGTCAGCGACGAATCCGAAGGCGTCATCACCAGCGACCCGACCACCGTCGGCGGTTCGACAGTCGAGTTCAGTCCGACCTCGAACGTCGAATCGATCGACTTCAGCGGCGAAGTTGAAGGAACTACAAACGTTCGTAACATCGCTGGCATCCCCGAAGCAACGGGATCACCACCCGGAACCGTGGTCTTGATCTCAGACATCACCGTGCCCAAAGACGCCCGCGATTCGCCAGCGACTGTCCGCATGCGCGTCTCGAGCGAGCAGCTCGATGAGGTCGGCGTCGAAGCCGATGGCCTCGCCATCTACCGGTACAGCGATGGCGAGTGGAGCCAGCTCGATACCGAGGTCGCGTCCGAAACTGATTCGGGTGTCATCCTCGAAGCCGAGACACCTGGCTTCTCGATCTTCGCTGTAGCGACAGTCGAAGATCAACCAGCTGACGGCGGTACCGATGGTGATACGGCTGACGATGCCGACGACACAGCTGACGACACAACCAACGACGGGATTCCCGGCTTTGGATTCGTCGTCGCCCTCGTCGCTCTCGTCGGTGCAGCGCTGCTTGCGACTCGGCAACGGTAGCAAACACGCAGTACATCCGTACTGCCCCGTTATTTTATCGCCGTAAAAATTGATTATTGGGCTCTATTGAATCACTAGACGGCGTCGGAGTCAGTCGGTAAACCAAAGCAGTTGAAGCAGGTAAATATTGATTTTTGTCGCTCAATGATAGCAGGAGCAAAAATATCCTCCATTGCTTGCATTCTGTCTTCTAATTCATTAATTCGTTCTTCTAACTCTGTGATTTTCTTGTCATCCACTATTTATGACACTTATCAGTAAATTATATTTCGTTTCGTAACTACCCACTGGTAGGATAAAATTAAAAAATAACCAATACTTCTCTAACTGGAAGATTAAATTCTCATAATCGAGTTATACGATAAACCGATTGAGCCGATTTAGATATACAGGATACTGCACGGAATCGACCGGTGTCGATATATTATCCAGTGGCCGCACAAACTGATTACTGATTCAATACAAATACCGTGTAGCACCGGGTACTACATCATATAGATTAATGTGCTGGCTCTTCAGCAGGTGCGAGCATGTCGTCAATTTGCAAGATGAGGATGTTGTTAGAGTCGTCTCTGGCATCTAAGGTCCCCGTGATTCGGAGTTTTGACAGCGGCGTCGGGCCGACGATTATCTCGTCGCCTTCGTGAAAATCGCGTACTGATCCCTGTAAGTGAATCTCGGCGCGGCAGAGTTCCGGATGGTGAACGCTCGAAAGGTCAATGCTCTCAACGTTGGCATTGTCGACTAGTTCGTCGTTATGGACCAGCGGCACTGCGGCGGCTTCGTCCATCTGGTCGACATCCAGCGCCTCGTAAGCGTTGGCGGTTGGTTTGTATCCGCCTTTCGGGCCGGGGACACCCTCAACCAACTGGAGGGCCTTTAGGCTCTGCATCTGGTTGCGGATCGTTCCAGGGTTGCGATTCACCTCCTCGGCGATCTGTTCGCCTTTAACAGTGTCTTCTGCCTGACGGTGGAGGTTTGTGAGTGCGGTAAGTATTGACTTCTGACTCGGTGTGAGTTCAATTGACGACATAAATTATACCAATAATCGACCGTGTATAAACCCGATGATAAATAAATTTACCATACGGCAAATCGAGTTGTTCGACAACTCGGTTAACACCTGAGTCAGTCGAGGTCGAACCCAGCCTCTCGGAGTTTGTCGGCTTCCCACTGCTGACGCTCTACGATGAGTTCAATCCCCAGTGGTGTGAGTGCATACAAATTCGTTCGCCCGTCCTTTTGTTCCTTGCTGAGCAGCCCCTCCCTGATGAGATCGTTGAGATTAGGGTAGAGGCGTCCATGGTTTACTTCAGTCGAAGAATACTCTGACAACTCACGACCGATTTCCAACCCAGATGGCTCGTCGAGTGCAGCAACACAGTATAACAAATCCCGCTGAAAGCCGGTTAGTTCGTGCATTGAGTTCATCTCTAGTTTAGTTGAGGTAAATAATGCACGAAACTCACAGACAGAACGTGGTCACACGTAGTCACTGAACCAGTCCGGAGCACCAGTGTACTCCGCCCAGCAGTGTTTGTGACACGGTTCACCACGCTGATTCGGGATTGCACGATCCATATCGACCATCTCTCCACAGAGATCACACTCGTCTCGGTGACCCATCTGTCGAGTCTCGACGTCGAGATCCTTCACCTCGATGTAGAGTTCGTGGAGCGCACGGGGCGTTAATCGAACCAGCACCTTCTCACGGTCGTCTGAATCTCGTTTCTCCGGCGTGTACGTGAGCACCCAATCCTGCCCTTCCTCGCCGTCGCCACCAGGCCCTAACGAGATCGTCTGGGCGAGTTCATTGGGGATGTAGTGCCATTCGTTGTCCCTGAACCGGGGGTAATGACCTTCGGGACGTGGGTTCTCAGGGTCAATATCGTCGCTCATACTCGGATAATGTGGTCGTACACCTGCTCGGTCGTCTGGATGCTACGGTGTCGCAGCCGGTTCCGTACGTCGTACAGTGTGTTACCCTCCTCAGCGTTCATCATCCGATAGGCGACACTGTGCCGAAGAGCGTGGGGTGTCACGTCACCCGGATCACCGCGAGTGCCGTCGACCAGGTACGGCTCGATATCGGCCTCCTGGGCGACCTTCGAGATCGCGTTCCGAACGCCCTGAGTAGTGATCCGTTCGCTCGACCGTGAGGGGAACAACGCTGGCGAGTCCTTCCACCTGCTATTCAGGTATGACGACAGCAGCCGTGTAACGTCTGAGGCCAGCTCCAACGTCGCCGGTGCAGGCTCGTTGTCGTTTGGGTAGTCCTTCTGGATCTCAGTCGGAACATACAGCGCGCTGTTGCCCTCTCTGAGCATATCCACGTCGACGGCCACCAGTTCGCCGACCCGGAGCCCGGTGTCGTACATGAGGCCGATGATCGCCTCGTTGCGCTGTTGGAGGTAGTCGGCACCAGTCGAGTAACACGCCGACCGGAGATCGTCGACTTGGTCGGGAGTGAGCCACACTTTTGCGCGAACTTTGGAATCTAGATTTTGAGCCATTTGGTCGAACTCTCTTTATATACTAACCATCCGCTACAGCCACTTAACTTTGGAGTCTGTAAAAGAAGTCCAAAGTTCGATGAGCCAGTCTCTGAACAGTGGTGACGTGAGTGATGTTGAAGTCTGGCGCGGTGAAATGACGGTTCGATTCCGGGATTCGGCGCTGACGATTTTAGATATAAGATCGACGCACTGACCGAACACGTGCTCCGCTACTTTATCTCGTACTCAACTAGTGGTGTCGACGTATCGCCCGACTCCCAGATCATGCGGACAGTATCGCCCGACTCCAGTTCAACCTTATTTAGATCGTAAGTGACTGTCGGGATTGGCTCCCAAAGATTAATTCCGCCATCATCGAAACTGAAAGTCGTTCTATCGATAGTAGGGTTATTACTCTCCACTATTTCGTTAGTCTTGATGGCGATAACTGTTTGATCACCTGAGGAGATTTGATCTGATTCCGTAGTTTCCCACGGATTAACAATGTGATTGTAATCATATGCTTCCCACTCGTAGTATTCTTCGGGGGGATCAGGTGTTGCCCATGCTGGCTCGCCGTTGATTGTCACATTTATATTATCTTTATCAATATTATCACCGCCCTCATGGGTGAGTGTGACAATGGTCATCTCCGCCGAATGTCCCTCGCCATCATTTATTATTCGATCTTCGTGCTCGGCGTCGATAGTCGCTTGTGGTGGGCTCTCAGATAATGAACCGGCCAGCCCAAACGCACTCGCACCAATAGCTGCAGCGATAATTAGTGTTAGTGCGACAACTAAAATGACACCAATTACAGGAGACACTGACCTGTCAACCCCTGTCCACTGAATAAGGTCCCTCACCCGTTTATGCATACTAAATTTGAATCAAGAAGTCAGTATAAGTCATTGGGTTGTGTAAATCGACTGCCACATATGTGGTCGTGGTCTTACAAACGTAACTCGGAGAATTCCAGTGTCCAGACTACTCCATCTCATAGCGAGCGACTGACCGCTGCTCACAGGACGGACACACACTCGTTCCAGTTTCTACCGTCGACCCGCAACGTCGACATTCACACAGAACCTCACCGTGGGTGCTGCCAAACAGACGCCTCAGCTGCCGAAACGGTAGAAGCTTCACTATCGACAGACAAACCAAGCAAATATTATAAGTTTGCAGGATAGTTCACATCCTTCTACAGAGTAGTCGTCCACTAACCAGCACAAAAGGGGTAATGCCACACAGAGTGTGGACACTACGACATGGTAAGCGGTTGGGTCCCCGCTGACGCTTCGGCCCTCCAAGACGAAGCGCATCTCATTTTTCACACCTCAGGATCATAATTGTATTCCTGAATTTCAGATTCTGAAAATCAAATGCTGTATCCGACGCTACCATTTTCCCCCTCTCCCGACGTAATGGCTGATACCGATGCCATTCTCTGGAATCTGGCACACGATCCTCGACGAAATCGACGAGGTGCCGCCTACTGCTACCTTCCGAACCCCGCTTTCTGACAAGCCATTTCGCATCGAAGACGCCCAAGAACATCGGTTTCTCATCGCCTACCGCGACCAAGAGACGACCATCCCCCTCAAACGCGAGCAGTTCGAAACGCTCTACGACCGCGTCTCTGATTCTCCACAGTCCTTCGATCTTGATCGCCTCCCTGCTGATGCCGAACCCTACGCCACCATCCTCTCGATTCACCCACTCTTCGAGATTGACCAACGGGACGGCGTTCTGAAACCCACCGATTCGCCTACTCCCTCTTCGCTCGTCGACGCCGACCTCAGTGTCGAAAGCCAAGACCCCGAACTCACCCGTGAGGAACCTGATCTCCCACTCTACTCGGATTCGTTGCTCCTGATCGATGCCCTCGAACGCTACGAGCCGACCGATCTCGAAACGATGGAGACCGCCGAATTGGTCAATCTCTATACGCTCTGCTCGGATGTCCAGCGCAATGCCGACGATCTCCGCCAACAGATCCGTTCGCTTCTCTTAGATCGACTCCACCACGACCAACCCGTCTACGGCCAATATGGCTCTGTTCAGCGGACTAGTCGACGCAATCGAAGCCTCAAAGACGACGAGACCGTCCTCGAATTACTCGAAGACCAAGGCATTGACCGCGAGCGTGTCACCACCGTCGACGCGTCCAAAGTGAATGAGGCACTCGAAGTCACCGACCTCTCGGAGTCAGACCTCTACGAGATCGACGAAAGCCAGTACGTCCGCAAGGCCGATGTTGACGAAGAACGCAAGGAATCGCGTTTGCAGGGCCTCAAAGACCAACTCGCCGCTGTCGACGACCCACAAACGGAGGAACTCCAAGACGAAATCGAAGAGCTCGAAGCCCGCATCGAGGATCTCACTACTTTCAGTTCTGCCAGCGAAGTCGACTGATATCACTCTCAGTAACGATAGAGGCGGTGAAATGAGAAACCCAGACCACAAGCCGGTGGTGGGAACGGCTTGGGCCGATCATGACAGATCTTGGGCTGGGTTCAGGGTCAACACGCGATGCTATCGGGTACCTATGGAATTATTCGACTCTACTGTCCACTGGGTCGACAATAGCTCCAACGAGCCAGCGTCGACCCCCACTATAGCCGTAATTCAGACCGGCACCCCCGTGACACTCATTATCACACTAATGCAAGTGCTATCATATAAAACTTACACTGAAGCCAAAACAGAGGTAGCTTGCATATTTATCAACCATATAATTCAGATAATTTGGCCTTTTGCAACACAATTGAGCCAATAATAGCACAAATAGTAAACTCGTGCGTCCGGAACTGGAATACAGATGCTAGCATGATCGCTGCGGCGGTCAAAAGCCCGGAAGTGGTGAAAGGGCGACGGGATGGTGGGATACCCCAGAGGTGGTCGATCCCTGAGAGCCAGTGGATCAACCACCAGTTGCTAGTCAGTATTCTAAGTAAAAACCGTTGATTTGATGTAATTACGACAAAACTGACGGTTGGTACTCAGAGGGTCAGTCGAGACTTTCAGACGCTGTAGCGCCTGATTTTCGTCTATAGAGCGTAGCCAGAATCGCTGCCACAGTAACAACCACGAGGAGTTTCTTTCGTCCCATATCCCGATATTCGTCCGTATTCACTAATCTCTACTGTTAGACCGGGGAGATCAACGTGGATTCACACTCATCCAAACTCTGTTGGTCCACAGATTCAGGCAACTGCCCTATCCGAACTGCAGTCTCTGAGGCTGTTGCAGCCTCAGCGCTCTCAATCTCGCCTCGATCTGCATACGCTCCCCACAGGAATGCCCACCACCTCGATAACCGACGATGCCGTCCAAACAACGCCTCTATGTCGTCGTCTGGACTGATCGGTGCTAACCCACTCATATACATCTCTTCTAACTCTGGAAGATCGTAGTGTGTAATGTAGTGACAGAGCACTCGACTCCCCACGTCACGGGCAAACTCTGCGTCGATAATCGCGGTATCTGGATCTGGATCGCCGAACGGCTCTTCGCGATGACTCTGGGGGCTCCACCACGGCTCTAAGTGGCCTTCCCACTGCCGTCGACCCTCGGATTCGGTCGGCTCGATAATGTCCCACGCCGCCAATTCGTTGATGTAGCGGTCGTAACTGCTTCCAGAGATCCCAGCGGCCTCGATGATGTCGGAGCGTCCCATCGGCTCGTCTGCATTGAGGAGTGTTTTCAGCAATTTCGTCGCTGTTGGCGGCAGCTCAGGTAACAATCGGTCGACTGGCAACTGCGACAGCCCGTAGGCGATATCTCGAATACTGATGAAGTCGAAACTCTGCGTCGACCGAGCGATATGCAACATGGCTTCGGCCACATCCGATGGACACGCTCGGTGGGGCCGATCAGCAGTCCCTAACACCCGGAGAAATAGCCGAACTAACCGCTCTAAGTCGTCGTTTCGCTCATGGATATCGCCTCTGTGGGACACCTCGTAGCCTTTCGCTGTCGCAAACTCTTCGACGAGCTCACGGGTTGCGGTATAGGTGTTCGATATCTGAACGGGGATCTCCATCACCGGTGCCGCCTCCGTTCCATCGGCGATAGCCTCTCGGATCTCGCTTGCTTCTCGTTCGATAGCCTGCTCGATCTCCGGTTTGAGATCCGTCATTGTCGGTCCCGAAAACACCCACGAGGCAGTCAGATGCATCGCTGGATCATCGCTGTCGACATCATACGGTAGTCGCTTTTTCAGCTTCTGTTCGCGGTCTTCCAGCAGCATTCGGTATCCCGAGTGAATTCCGTAGACTGACTGCTTAGGAACGGTGTAGCGAGCGAAATTCAAGAAGTCATCGAGGCGCTTCTCATCCCGGATCAACATCCCTGTATCCGGCATTCGGATGTTGATCGTCACGTCGACGCCGATGGTGTAATAGAGCTGTGTTGCCGAAGCGATCAACCCATGCAAATCACGGAATAGTTCTGTCCGCGCTTCGATATCGTCGCTGTTGGTGAGTTCACCGACCTTCTTTAGACAGAGGCTTCGGACGGTCCCAATACGGTCTTTCCAGTCGTCGTACTGTTCTTCGTCTTCGCTGAACCAGCCGATCTGGTGGCCCCAGCGGATGATATCGCCTGCCTTCTCGTCGAGTTTCTCGATGATTGCGTCATCAATGGCTTCGAATTCATCACCGAGGGCAGATGGAGTGAGTATCTTACTCAGTGCTTTATCGCTCAGTAAGGCTCCCGCGATACGTCCCAAGGTTGGGAGGGGACCACCCCACTGGGACATGACCAGTAGATCGTCGTCGAAACAGCTGAGATACGAGATACGACCATCGTCAAACTTCGAGAGGCGGTCATCAACGAGGTTTACCCCCCGATCTCGGCGGCCAGCAGCGTATCGCTGGTGCATTCCCCAGGCGTCGAGGATCTCGGATGGGCCGTCGAGCCACTGGACGTAGCTGTCGCCGTCGGCTGGAGAGCCGGTTGCGGCTATGTAGTCCTCGGCGGTTGCTGTCGGAGGTGTTCCCTTCCCCCCTTCCGTGCTTGCCTGCGCTCGATACACTGTACCTGCATCGGACTGAGGGGTCAACGTAAGAGCCGTCTCCAACGTCGATTGGGAGGGGTGAATCGTCCGGTAGTCATCGGTCAGAAACTCCTCGACAGCAAGCTGTCCAAGCGACGTGAGGGAGGCACTGTTGTGCTGTCCAGAGCGATCAATGGTGACGAGGTCCAACTCTTCGAGGTCAAGCACATACCGACCGACAGTGCCTGGTGTGACGCCGATCTCGTCGTCCTGCTTGAGGTCGCGGTAGTCACGTGCGCCGTCGACTGGAAGGTTACCAAGCAACCGGAGACGACCAGAGTCTTCTGGAAGTTCTTGCAGTACTTCCCACGCGCGTCGACGGGTCGCCTCCGATGAGTGATCAGCTGTAGCAACTGTCTCTTGTGGGGATCTATCAGCACTCTCAGTAAGATCAAGATGTGCATCCCACCACTTAGAATATCGCTGACCGAGATGGCTCTCTAAAGCAGGTGAGACGACGAGCCGAACATCAAACGCTGACCCAAGTACCGCAATCGCAGCAAGAGCTCGCACGCCTGTCGACCGGTCAGTCAGCCCGGTCCAGGACTCACCGTCGAGTATGAGTGTCATCGACCGTGGGTCGTCGTCAAGCTCGTTGTGAAGACGGACAGGACCCTTGGCGAGTGCTTCCAAACCGCCGTTCAATGGGCCCTTCCCAGTCCCGACACGCGTCAGCGCATTGTCTAACTGCTCGTATTGTCGCTGGTGGTACTCAGAGAAATCGTCCTCAGAATGATCGTAGTATTTGATTGCCCGTTTGGCGAGTGAATAGAGGTACTCAACCGCTTCAGCCTCGTCATCGCTCCAGAACTCGGTCGTCGACTGCCACTCTCGGGGCGTAACCCCAAGGGTGTCGGCCTGAAGTTTACCGACCAACGAGCCGTATCGTTTGTGAGAAAGTATTTGAGGGTCAGTCTCGGCAGCATAGCCACGAATGGCTCGAAGACTACTGGGAAGCAACTCCCGAAGTAGTTCTGGAAGCCACTCTGAGAGACGTGGTGAGATATCGCCAACGACGATGCCTGCTGTCGAAGGAGATCCACCAGGCGAAACCTTTCGAATATCGGGGTGTCGATCTTGCTTATTGTGAGGAGAGTGCATGGAGCCCGCCGTTTAGCGAAGCGGACTGTGTGGAGATCGACCGACAACCAGTCAGGGCCGAAAAGGATTTGAACCCTAATGCCGACTGTACTGGTAGGAGCATACCGTCACACGCTCCTCGTAGGATCGTATCCACGATCCGCTTCAGGAATACTACGAAACGAAATCCGGGGATAAGTGTAGGACCTTGTGACCCGGATTTTCGTTTGGAATTATACTGGTGAGTCATGACTATCGGGTAGTGCTGATGGGATTGGCGTCGGTTTCTGCCATAGGTTTGATATCTTTTGACATATCTGTTGGAATTGCACTATGTTTTCTCCCACCATACGTAGCGAGAGACATAGCAACGGCTCACTGAAGGCAAACGCTTATATTCATCCGAAAGAAAGCAGAAGGTGTCCAAGCATCTGCTTTCTCGGTTTATTTATTTTCCTTAGCTGTTGGCTTAGCTTGTGAGATGGAGTGACTTAAAGTATTGCCTAGTAGTTTCGAGTGGCCAGTCTGCAAAGACTCCGTTCAGGCATCTGCGGTATCGTAGGTCGACGCCGACTCCCCAAGAGGGAGATCAACCTCTATCGCATCATACCAGGTACTCGGACGCTTCGACCGACCCTCTTCGTCGAGGTCAATGAGTCCAAGTTCTTCGAGCTCGGTGAGATTACGGTGAACCTGCCGGACATCTCGGTCGACCATCCGAGCAGTTTCACGGATACTCGATGGCTCTTGACGGACAATCGTCCGGAGTAGTTCAAGGTTCGTCGGTCGGGTGACTTGATGGAGATCCTCGATGTTGTGATAGACAACCTCGAACACCGGCTCTGGTGTTTCGCCTCGATCAAGCGCATCGAGTGCTTCAATCAGGCGATCATCATCGCCACTTCGGTAGCGGATGTGTAGTATGCGTTCAGTACTCTGGTTGTCGATGGTATCAGTTCCAGTGTTCGTCATAGTCCTCGGTCACCTCGATTTTGAATTTTTCAAACAGCGGACGCACGCCGGTGAAGTCGACAGGGTCGACGGTTCCATCTGGGAGGTGTTTGTGATGGATCGGCGCATTCGGGTGGTCTGGGAAGTTATCATAGCGGATGATTGTCCCGTCCTCGTTCTCGGTTTCGGTAGTTGATTCGTCTTTAGTCCCGTACTGGAAGCTGTATTTCACGCCATCCGGGTAGCGGTCTGAGGCAGGGACGGTCCACGCACGAGCATGGGCGTACGTGTCGGTGAATTCCTCGCGGCGGTCAATCACCAAAGTCGCACCGTCGTCTCCTGCCATTAATTGTTGTTGCGCTCTCCAACAGTATAAACGTTGTTCTGGATAACAACATACGGGCGACCACATTACAGCGGTGGATCTCCAGCAAAGATGGCGTCAAATAGGTCGATAGCCATCACTATCGTCCAGAGTGATAGTAGATCGACCGGCCAGCGATAGCAGTTTGTCGGAATCGCTCTGGTACTCCGAGAGCCAAAGCCGACCCGTCGACCGACGTGATCGGGCCGAATTAGTGAATTTCGTCTACAACTTGCGTTCAGTCAAAATTATATACACTCTGTTTAGCTCTGAGATCTATACTACAAATCTCCCTCGTCATCTGTTCATATGAACCATTCTATGACACCCAGACCGTCGAATCAAGCAGTGAACTACCAATCGATTACATCGCCGGATCTGATACGGAGCCGGGTTGCTCGTGTTCGCCGTCGAAACCGAATACCGAGTACGCCTCGACCGCGAGGCCGAAACTAGACGAGAGTTAATCGGCTTTGCCGACAGATCCGATTAGTCGGCCGTCGCCGAAGCCCTTCGATCTCGCGGGCTGGGTGTCGGGGCGTGTACGAATCTTCCAGCCTTCGACGCACCGTCTACAGAATCTCGTCTAGGTCAAGACTGAACCCGCTCGACTGCTCGGTATCTTGCGCGTCGGAAGTCACACTCCCAATCATCTGAGCCTTGACGCTCGGGTGCCAGCTCTTGCCGCGCTGTTCGATCCATTCGTCCTTACGAAGTTGGTCACAAATTCGGTATATTGTTTGTCGTGAGGGAGAGTTGGTAATATCACCTTCTATATCAGAAACCGTAAAACTATGTCCGCGAAGTGATAGTTCGATTATTTTCGAGGCCACATGGGCTGAACGATGTTTCATTGATCCCACCTTACCACCGAATGACTCAATATTGAACGGTACATTTTGTGTCGGGTGTTTGATTTGAACTTATAAAATAGTGACGGAAGAAACTCCAATATATCACTTTTCAGAGTAAAATACCCCGACGCTTTCTTGCGATTTTATCGAGCTTATGATTAGTACAATAATCATAAGCCGAGGCCATTTCAGGAATTTACATATAATATATGTCAGTGAAAAAAATTTGGTAAGAATAGATACGGCTGGGTACTGTTGCTCTCGTCGTTGAGCAACGCTCGAACGATCCGAACGGTAGCTTTGAGGCCGGGATCGGTGGCGGCCGCGACCTACAAAAATTTTGATTGCCTGAGAGCTACCAATAATGCGAACTCAGAAGGACTCAATTAGGATCAGTAATTACTCGTCAGCCCGTGTCAGATCGAGATCTCCTTGTAGATATTGTTTGCCACAGTCTGTAATTTCGTAATAGCCACGCTGTACCCGTGTGACGAGTTCGTAGTCAACAAGCGTCGACAGTCGACGATTCACTTCGTCACGAGATTTATCGATATTGATCGCAATCACAGACGGGGAGAGAATCATACCAGAGGAGTCCAACGACTCAAGAATCCGATCATCAATCGGGAGTTGCATCCACGATGCAGGCTGTCTCACGTTCTTATCACCTACACCGCTATCCACCGCCAGGGAACATATCAGATTTGAATAACTAATTCATGTTCTTAACCACATTAATTAGTGTGTCTTTAAATAATATGACTCCCAAAACGAGATATGGATGGGAAACTGTGGACGCCAGAAGAGATCCAAGGATCGGTCACGGCAGTGTCAGATGATTATTGTTTTATGACTGGTTCACCGCTAGGTCCGATTGATTTCTATTATAGGAGTCAAATTGATGGAGAAGAGTTAGACACGATTCAAGTATGTGCTGAGCCCACTATTGGATACGATATTAACCTCTTCAATGAGAATGCGGTAGAAGTACTGTCAAGGGTGGATTTCTCTTATTGGTCATTGATAGCTATGCCGCGAGATACATTATCTGAAGAAGCCCTGAACCAGTTGTAGAGTACCGCAATTCAAGATCAACTACGTAACCTCCATCCCGATTTGGAATCCTTGGAGGGCATCCGTCTTTAGTTAAGACTCACACCTCGGTTGCGTAGCGGTAGCGAGCGTCTCTTGAAGGATTGGCCGTTGCTGGTGTATCTTCTGGGCGTCTTCGATCAACCGCTCCAACAGTGGCTGTGGCGAGTATCCCAAGAACTCACCGAGTTTCGAGAGGATGAGCTGGGCGTGCGACCGGAAGGTCGCCGCCCAGCGTTCTGGTGGGAAGACGATCTCGTCATCTGCTACCTCGGTGACCAACCCGAGCAGATCACGGCTCACGAGCAGTGAGAGCAACGCTGCGTACACGAGAATTTCAACAACCGCTGGGTCAGCTGTGTCGAACTCATCTAACTCGTATTGCGTCTTGAGTTCACGGAACAGCAACTCTACCTCCCATCTGCACCGATACAGCGTTGCTAGATCTGACGGGAGAAACTCTTCTCGTGGGAGATTCGTGATGTAGAGATGGTAGTCGTCGGCGTCCTCGTTGCGGACGCCGACGACGCGGAATCGCTTCGTATCTAACGACCGAGTGCCGTTGTACGGTCCTCGCTTGAACTCTGCTTCGACCTCTACGTCGATGTACGTGCGGTAGAGGTCATCTACAACGTCATGAATCTGCTTTCCCTCCAAGCGAATGGCGTTGCCACGCCATTCGCGGAGTTCCTTTGTTATCACCGGGTTTGCGTTCTGTTTCAGTCGGCTGACGAAGTAGCCGTCATTCTCGTCGATCAGTGCAAACCGGCGGTACTTGAAATACGCCAAATCAAAGAGTATGAGCCGTCCTTGCAGCCACGACCCGGTTTTGAACAAGGTACTGTCGTGGGTTTTCTCGTGCGTGATCTCGAACCGTTCAATCGTCTTCTCGGTGGCATTGTGGAGCAGGTGGAGCTTCGCTCCAGCCTGCTCCTCGTACCGGGATTTGTACTTCTCAGACAGCAGTTCGTGCAGCCGTAGAATGGTTCCATCAGCGATCATCACGTCTCTAAACCGCTCAACATCCACATCAACCGAGTCGGGAACAGCGACCTCGTCGAGAGCAGCCTCGACGAGATCGCTGAAGTACTCCGCGAGGGTTGGCGTCAACCGCTGATAGAATCCGCCTGGAGAGAGCATCTTGTCCGCCGTTGAGTTGTAACAGCGTCGAAAATCGGCAAGTGTTCGGCCTTCGCCAGCGGCGAAGCCGAACACGAATGCCCAGACGAAGGCGGGAATCTGTAGCTTCCGATCACGTTCGACCACGCCGAGTTCCTCGGCGTGCTCTTCGAGGAACTCGGATGGAAAAAGGCTAGTGAGACGACGCATAAGACGGGTTGAGGAGGTATCTTTGTGCACACTAGCTGCCTCCTCATTCCTCTCGAAAAGAAAGTTCGATAAGCTACCGCTGTACCGCGGTTCTGTGACTAACTAAAGACGGATGCCTTGGAGGGTATGGCTGAGACCTAGTAACCATATCTGACGTGTCTGACGCAGGTTTATATTACTTGAATCACCTGTATATCTTGTATGTTACGTACAACCCACATAATACAGGTTACACAGGATGTGATTGGCCCATGCGGATAGTTGTCGGGATGCAGAAAGGCGGTGTCGGAAAAACCACGACAAGCATCAACCTCGCTGGTGCGCTCGCTAATCGAGGCCACGACGTGTTGGCCGTCGACGCCGATCCACAGGGTGGACTCACGCTCAAATTAGGATTCCGTGAGCAGTACCGGAGTTCAGAATACGCACTGTACGATGTGCTCTCCGATATGGGAGAACTCACCCTCGATGACCTCGATCAGCTGATTGTCCATGGAGACGAGTTCGATATCGTCCCATCTCATTTACGCAACTTCAGGCTCGAAAAGCACCTCTATTCACAGGCACGTGGCGTTGAGTCATTGAAACTCGCACTCGACCGACTCACAGTCGACTACGATTACGTCGTGATCGATTCCCCTCCAAACCTTGGCCCACTGGCTGACGGAGCGCTGCTCGCCGCTGAGAACGTCTTGTTTCCCTCTCATGCGAACACAATTGCGAAAGACTCGATCCAGATCCTCTTCGACGAGATCGATACCCTCGAAGACAAATTCGGCGACATATCAATCTCGACAGTCGGAGCGGTCCTGAACGAAGTTGGTCGAGATGGGGTCAGCACCGAGATGGAAGGATGGTTTGTAGAAACATTCGGCGAGGACTATGTGTTCCAGATCCCTGATTGGGCAGTCATCGAACACAGTATCGAATACCAGACTTCGGTGTTTGCGTATAACCCGGATGATGCGGGTTATGCGTGGGATGCAGACAAGACGGAGGAACTGCGCGATAAATACGACCGCATAGCGGCTCACGTGGAGTCATTCTCATGAGCGATCCAAAAGACGAACTCAGCGCACGGTTCGATGAACGCCGCGCTGATAAGGAAAAAGACGACAAGACAGATGTTGAAAATAATACGGACAACATGAGTAACACGAGTACTGCAGATAAAACGAGTGACCCGAGTAATACAGGTAATGCAGATAACTCGAATAATACGGGTTCGAAACCGGGACCAGATAGAGACGCAACTGCAACTCGACACAAGCGACAGGTCCCAATGTACTTACCTGACGAAAAGGCAGCCCAGCTCAACGACCTCTATGAACGACTCGATGGGCGCTCGAAGGTCGCAGGCAACGGTGCAATCGAGAAACACGCAGACTTCATGGAGACATTAGTAGAGTTTGCTGTCGAACATGAGGATGATCTTGCATCTCGATTAGAAGTTGAAAAATGAAATGACCCCGAGACGAGTCACTCAGTACCCTCGATACTTCCGGAATCTGCATCCCACTCTCCGTGACCGACCTTCTCAATACCAGGAAGATCCTCGTATCGCTGCGTGTCGACTGCCACATCGAATGGGCACTCGTAAACTCGGCTTCGAACTCCGGGTAGATCGTCTCTCGGAGTTCCTTGGTCTGCAGTGGCCTGTCCTCGATCAGGAGTTCGAAGACACGAACGACCGCTTCGACACACATGATCACAGCGATCTTATCGGCGTCTACGAGACGTTGATTGGCACCGAGACCTGTGACCCCTTCGAGGACAGCGCCGAGGCTGTCGACGCCTACAACGAAGGTGCGTGGCTCCCGCTACTGAAGCACAACCTCGCAGATATCCAGCGAACACGTGAACTAGCTGAACTCGCTGGACGGTTCGTCGCCCAGTCAGACTTCAAAATGAAGAATCTGGAGCCGCCTCGGCAGTGAGTCACGCGAAATTGCGACCAGGGCGACTCTTGAAAAAATCGTTAGACCGAGAAAGTCGACCAGAGGAATAGAGGATGAGTTTAATCCTTGATCCCTATAAGAGAATTTATCAATATTCTTATACACACGTAGACACCTAGTTTGGAAAATGGTGCAGTCTAGAAGCTACTCTAACCGAGGTTTACTCCCCTATTTCAGAGGGTGATTTTCCAAACTAGGTGTGTGTGCAAAAAACCGTCAGCAATATTATTAGTCAGATTACCGGTAACCAGCACCATCTCACCGATCTACATTATATCCACTCTGGATCACGTAGACGATACTGGAAACACCCGTACATTGGCTACCGACCGAAAGTCGACGTGTTCAACCTTGATCGTCATCCAGAATTTCCCGCCAGCAACCGCGTCAGCGAATGAAAATTTTTCTGGAACAAGTCATCGCAGATCCCCTTCCAGCGGCCCCACTAAGCAATAAAACCCCATATTTACACATCTCAAGTGGGGTGGGTCGACTCCGTCTATTTACACATCTCAAGTGGGGTGGGTCGACTCCGACTAGTCCATTTTGCAAACGGTGTCCCCCCACCCAACCCTCTCGCTGTGTAGATTCACCTACGGACCACAGTCAATGTTTCCAAAATTAAGGGTGTCTCTCCACCCAATTCGGGAGGTAATAGGAGTGATAAGCGGTTTTTCCATTTTGCAAACGGTGTGTCCCCCTATCTGACCCGATTATTTAGGTTCATTCACCCATCAATCCATTTTGCAAACGGTGTCTCTCTCCCTCTCTTCCACTCTACTCACCGATTTACACATCTCAAGTGGGGTGCGTAGCTAACAATGTCAGAGAACGCTATTTGCTCACCTCCATTTTGCAAACGGTGTCTCCCCTTTCACACACAGGACCAGTACGATTTGGTGGGCATCTATGAGACATTGATCGATAAGGAAACTGTAGATATCCAGTGGACGCGCAGGTTGGCAGAAGTTGTCGGGCGGTTCATCGCTCGCCCTGTTTCAAAATGAAGAACCTCGAACCACCTCGTCAGGCATGACATTAGTGTTAACCAACAAAATTGTGAAATTCTGCTCTTGTTGGTTAAGACTGGATCTTCTTAATTTTGTGAAGAGGTGCGGGTGAGAGAACATAGAGATCACTAGTTGAGGATACTTCGGTATTGATTTGAGGGGAATAGAAGGCCTCATTCGACCGTTGCTAGTACCCTAACGTCAGTCTTGGAATGGTGTTCGCGCTGAGTGTGGGCACCGTGGTCAGTACAGAATTCCTCGATACGGTCAGCCAACGAGCTGGCCTCTTCACCGTCGATATGGATGATCAACGTGGAATGCTCAGAACGACTGGTATCAATCACAAGAGAGACTGTTTTGAACTCGTCAGACTGCCTGTGAGATGCAAATTCATTGTCGACCTTGGCAACGAGATCATCGAGAGAGTCGACTGAATCGGAAGTCATAGGCGAATTGTCGAGAGAAGACGATTAAAAGATGGCCTACTCGGCCCTGATCTGCACGTCGTAGGTGACATACTCACGCGATTCTAATCGAGTTCGAGCATAACTCGACTAAAAGCTATTAGACCACCCGTCTAGCAACGATAACAATACCAAATATACTAATTAGTGCTGTTGTCACGCCGAATCCGGGAGATTGGTCAGTAACCGCTCCCCCTCCGTTCGCAGCACTTCCGACAATAATCTCGAACTCTCGCTCATTTGCTGTGTAACTAACATTACTTCCCCCCACAGGTTGGTATCTAACTTGATACGGGATGGTTATTCTCTCTCCATCTAGGGAATCATCACCAATATTTATATCTAGACGCATTGATTCCTGACGACCTGGGCGAATAGTTGTTTGTGATGCTTGTATTGCAGCATCACCGGACGACACGTCACTAGCTCCTGATATTGATACTCCGTCAGGGAGTTCAGCAACGATCTCTGCATTAATCTCTCTATCATTTGTATCAGGATTTTGAATTGAAAACGTCAATATATCTGTATTTCCATCGAGACTTGCTTCTTGACTTGATGACTGTTCGGCGACTGTCGGGAGTGAATTGAATGGATGCGTTGTCACGTCCCACTTGATGACATCCGACTTGCCCGCTTCACCCTTTAATTCGACTTCTACGGTGTGCTCACCGAGCTCTTCAAATTGATGAGCAGTACGAATATTTTTTGAATCCACTTCAGATTGTTTAACGACTTCACCGTCAACAAATAACGATTGTGTCGCTTCTGGCACCTCTTCACTGTCTATCTCCGAAACGAATGAGAGTGTCTCTCCTGGATTCACAGCTACTGACTCAGTGTCGGGGGACGCACGTACCAACTCGAAATCTGGGTTATCAACTATATCTTCCTTGTCCCCAACAGGGACAGTTTTACTGATACGGTCTGTCTTCCCAGCTGTATTTTCGACTTCTAACTCGACGTTGTATATTCCCGCTTCGTCAAACGTTCCAGATATTTCGCTTCCGCCTCGACGCGCTTCCCCGTTTATGAACCACCGATAATCTTCAATAGATAGATCGGGTGCAGTGGACACCGATCCGTCAAAGACTACTCGTTCATCTAACCCCGGATTAGAAGGAGAAACGTCGAAATCTGCTGTCGGACCATCACCAGTAACAGTAACGGTTTTGCTTACTGAATTACTTTGTCCGTAGACATCTGTGATGGTTAAAGTCACATCATATTCACCGTATGCGTCAAATGAGTGCGAAGCAGATTCTCCAGAACCACTCCCACCACTATATCCTGATGTCTCATAGTCCCATTCATACGTTTCAATTTCACCAACTGTACTCTCAGAACCCGACGCATCAAATATTACTTCCTGATTAGGGGCAGGTTGTGATGGTGACATATCGAATGAAGCAGTTGGTCCTTCACCACCTACATCTATTGTTTTTGTCGTGGAGTCAGTTGCACCACCATTGTCTTCTATTTCTAATGTTACATCATATTCGCCTGGTTGTTCGAACGTGTGTGAAAATGAATCTCCAGTTTTACTCTGATCACTATAACTGGTACTGACCTCGTAACTCCATTCATAGTCTTCAATATTACCAGCCGGAGCAGTTGATTCAGAGGCGTCAAATGTGACCTCTTCTTCTGGAAGTGGATCAGACGAAGATATGCTGAATTCGGCAGTAGGGTCTTCGCCGCCTACCTCAACCGTTTTAGTAGTAGAATCAGTTGCACCGCCATTGTCTTCGACTTCTAAGGTAATTTCGTACTCTCCATTTTCTTCGAACGAATGAGAGAAACTCTCGCCAGTGACGGATTCGTCACTGTAACTGGTACTGACCTCGTAACTCCACTCATAGTCTTCAATATTACCAGCCGGAGCAGTTGATTCAGAGGCGTCAAATGTGACCTCCTCCTCTGGAAGTGGATCAGACGGAGATATGCTGAATTCGGCAGTAGGGTCTTCGCCGCCTACCTCAACCGTTTTGGTAGTTGAATCAGTCGCCCCACCATTATCTTCGACTTCTAATGTCACTTCGTATTTGCCATTTTCTTCAAATGTATGAGAGAAACTTTCTCCGGAAACGTACTCGTCACTGTAACTGGTACTGACCTCGTAACTCCACTCATAATCTTCAATACTACCAGCCGGAGCAGTTGATTCAGAGGCGTCAAATGAGACTTTTTCATCCGGAAGTGGATCAGACGGAGATATGCTGAATTCGGCAGAAGGATCTTCGCCGCCTACCTCAACCGTTTTGGTAGTTGAATCAGTCGCCCCACCATTGTCTTCGACTTCTAATGTCACTTCGTATTTGCCATTTTCTTCAAATGTATGAGAGAAACTTTCTCCGGAAACGTACTCGTCACTGTAACTGGTACTGACCTCGTAACTCCATTCGTAATTTTCAATCTCACCAGATGGAGCAGTTGATTCGGAGGCATCAAATATCACCTGCTCCTCTGGGAGTGGATCAGATGGCGAAATGGTAAATTCGGCAGAAGGATCTTCACCGTCGACAGTCACTGTTTGTGTTGTTGAATCTCTCTCACCATTCGCATCTTCGACTTCCAATGTCACCTCATATTTTCCATTTTCTTCAAATGTATGGGAGAAAATTTCACTGGTGGCAGTCTGATCGCTATAGCTAGTGGAAACTTCATAACTCCACTCGTAGCTTACAATATCACTCGACCCTGCAGTTGATTCAGACGCATCAAATGCCACTTTTTCATCTGGGAGCGGCTTAGATGGTGAGATAGTAAAATCAGCCGTTGGGCCTGTCTGCGTCGTAGACTCATTAGAACTGGTTGAGGTGACAGTACCCGCTGACACTGTAATCACAAGAATCACCATCAAGAGAGCAAGAGTCGACATAAGTACACTGCGTTGTAATTTCATATTATTATATACTATTAAGTTATATCTGATTGAGGGTTATACCGGATTATTCACTATCGCCAGTCAGTTTAGATCTCAATAAGTATGTTGCCCCGCTAATCCCGGCGAGGGCACTTGGAATTCCCAAACCGGGTGTGAAGTCCTCAAGTGTGCCTTCAGTTTCTTCCTCCGGTGGATTCGGTGCTTCTACATCAATAGTATGTCTGATCCCACTTTGCTGAACAGATTCTTCACGGTTTCCTTCAAACCATAACTCATAGTCAGCAATTACTGTCACCTGATCGCCTGCTTCAGCCCCTTGAGTATGTAGTTCTCCTCTAATATCACGTATTTCACCTGGACGGACTTCAAACGTTCCAACAACCAAATCCGATGTTGCTTGATCCCACTCTGCTCCGCCACCCCATTGGAATCCTGCATCGGAAAAGCTGAATTCAAGATCAACCATAATTGTGCAGTCATCAGGGATGGTTGGGTCTGGACGGAAGTTTGCCTCAACAACAGCTGGGTCGTCTGTTGTAATTCGGCTATTCGGCGTAGTGACGCTCGTACGACTCATTGTCGGAGCCCCCTCACAAGTCGTATTTTCATTATTGGAGTCTTCTTCATCACTCTGATCCCCAGATGATTCATTTTCACTGCCGTCAGTTTCTGTTTCATCTTCGGAAGATGTTTCGTTGGTCTGATTACCCTCTTGTGCTGCTACTGATGTGGTTGCATTAGCCAGTACAACACTCGAAATTAGACCTGCTGCTGACGTTTTGAGAATTTTTCGTCGATTCATAGATCCACTTTTACTGTCGCTGTTATTATCCATCATAATAAAAGAATAATTTCCAGACATATATCTTGTTCGGTCATTTTCTTAATCAATTTTAGTGAATAAACTAAATTATCTGTTATTAAATTTATTGCAATCAAACAGTAGATTTACTAGAAACATCTATATAACATAACTTGATTATGGGTCTTCCAGCTCTCCTGACTGCCATATGAATGTGTATTCGTCAGAGAGGGCCTTTCGTGATGCCGTCAGGAGTTCGTCCAACTCGGTAGGTCGTTCTCGATAGATAGGGAAGAGCCACCAGACTCGTTGGAGACCCTCAATAGAGAGTGCCTCTGACTCCCGGAGTACCTCCATTGCAGTCTCCCAGTCATCCTGCATTACTCGGTCGCCGTCTAGCCGTAACTCATCCAATAGGATGCCCGTTGTTTCGATGGTTAGCTCATCAAGCAGCTGTTCAAGATTGACGTTCACTTGAACGGTTTCCACTTCTAAGTCGTCAAGCAGATCACGGGCCCACAGTTCGTGCCCCCGCTGTTCTGCCCGCTTTAGCAAGTCGGCGTCGACGCCAGCTTCCTCGATAATTGGTTGCACCCCAATCGTTTCCCCTAGTTCACGCACCCAGTTGAGTTCCTGGACGTACTCTTTCGAGTCCAACCCGGCGATGTAGTTCTCGTCGGGCATAGCGATGAAATGATGGAAGTGGGGTCGCTGGTCGCCGTGTTTGCGAAGGACACGCCCCATACGCTGTACGAGCTGAAGTTTCGTTTTCGTTCCCGTGACGTTGATACCGACTTCGGCATCCGGAACGTCGATCCCCTCGTCGAGCATCTTCGGAGAAACGAGTACTCCATTGTCACACTTCCCGAACTTTTTAATATTTCGTTGAACCCTTTGATTGTTCTTTTACGACGCTATCGAGCCCTATCTCGCCGCTCCAACTGAACAGAACATCATCGAATCGATGCGAACCGCACTCCAATGACCTATATCAGGCTGGCTCTTGCCTAATATCCAACGAGTTTCATAGGTTTTCTCGATATAACGAAACACGATAGAGAGGTTGATCGTCCCTCTTCAGAACAACATGTGGCGCAACATGTATTGTGCGTGAGCCTGTACTAGAGGGTATGGCAGCAGAAGAAGCTCCTGAAGAAACCAAAGTCAGTGACCGAGGAATGGTCACGATCCCGGCGGACCTCCGCCGACATCTCGATATCGAGCCTGGTGACAAACTCCGATGGAATACTGACGAAGAAGGGAATCTCTCCGTAGAGGTGATCAAGCAGCGCTATGGAGCGTTCGAAGACGACGACATGAAGGCTCCGATGGGCGGTGATAGCCTCAAAACGCATGATCTCGCTGGTAACGAGGAAGACCCAGTGTCTACGGAGGATTCCTGAATGGCGGTCGCGATAGTTGATGCTAACATCCTCATCGACTACAAGGACACGAGTCCGGACACTCGTCATGAACGAGCCGAGAACATTGTCTATGCCATCGATAGAGGCGATCTCCCGACTGCTCGAATCACGAATTATGTGCTGTTAGAGACGCTGAACTGGATTCACGAGCGGCAGCGACACGATATCGCCGCCGATCTGAAAACCCGTCTCGCCAATTCAGCGGGCTTCGAGGTGGTCCATTGTGCGCAAAAAGACCTCCACCGGGCCATGGAACTCTTCGAGGGCTATGAGAGTCTCTCGTTTGGTGACGCGACTATTGTTGCGTATATGCAGCGGAGGGGTATCGAGTACCTCTACTCGTTTGACGACGGCTTCGACGGGATCGAGGGTATTACCCGGCTAGATACCCCAGATAACCCATTCAATTAATCCTGTCGATTAAACATCGACCCTGTCACCAGATTCTGTTGTCGACAAAAAGAGGGCTGGGACAGTATTGACCTGGCCAAAGGAATGAATCCAGAACGAGGAGGAGGGTCTCACGCGTGTCGACGCTGTAACGCTGGAACAACGCCTCGAACAGAATGTTCCAGAGTCGGTGTGGCGGGCGTATCTTCGTCGACGGGTCTCTAACGCCGAGTTGGCACGCCGAGACGGCTACTACGTCGTGCGGTAGGTCGACAGACTCCTTTTCCCGGTTCTATGTGACTAACCAAAGACTACTGCTTTACTGGCGTTTCGACACGTCGATTTGGTTAGTGTGAATAACGAGAGTGGTTGGCAGAAACGGGTTTACTCTAGGGCGAAGTGGCACTTCAGATCATGAACGACAAACCATCCGTCGACCAACACACCCGTGACAAACTCGAAGCCGTCGACAAGCGACTCGCCGTGGCCAACGTGGAGATCGCCGCAACCGTCGAGCAGTCGACTGGCCTCCTCGCTGCTGATCACCCAGAGTTCCAACTCCGAAATACTCACACCGAACTCCTCGATGCCTACCGGGAGCTGGTCCAGACAATTGATATGACGGGTGCTGGGCGAGGTCGACGAGCATAGCGAGACACCCAAACAGATCGTCGACGACCACTGCGATCGGCTCGGCGAGACCTACGACGAACTGCTGTCGTACATCACGGTCCAATTGGCGAACGCAAATCACCGGAAGTGGCTCCACGCCAAACCCGAGACGAACGGTGCACGCGAGGTCGAAGGGCATGGACTCACGGCGAATCAACGGACATGGCTAAACGAAATCGCCGACGAGTAGCACACCACGCTTCCGCTGTAAGTTCACACCCCTCGTTCCAACTGTATTCTACTGGTCGACCATTTCAAAGACGGCCTCGGGATCGTTCATCAACGTATGTAGCGTGAACGACCCACGCCCCCGCCCGCCGCCGGTTTTATCGGATTCAGTGATTTCGAGGAAGGACAATTCTTTCAAGAGATCACGCACTCGGTCGGTACCGAGTGGGTCCGAACTCTCTATCTCGCAAAGTGTCTCGTAGGCCTCATAGACATCTGTGGTACGGAATTTCTCGCGGGTGTCGTCTTGGGCATCGAGGTTCGCCAACGCAAGCAGAATGTACTTCGAGTGCGGCGGGAGCCCGGCCAGCAACTCACGGAGGCGGTCGGCCTCGGCGCGTTTCTGGGCGCGGTCGACATGGTCTTCCCGAACCCGCTCGGCTCCTTCTTTCGTCGCGATGTCGCCTGCGTTCCGTAAAATTCGGATAGCCCGCCGGGCATCCCCGTGCTCGCGGGCCGCCAGCGCCGCCGTCTTCGGGATGACCGCCGAGTCCAACACGCCCTCGCAGAAGGCATCGGTTCGAGCGTCCATGATCGCTTGGAGTTGATTCCCGTCGTAGGGCGAAAATACGAGTTCGTCGTCGCCAAGCGAGGACTTCACCCGCTCGTTGAGCGAGTCGCGGTAGCTGATCTTATTCGAGATCGCCACCACGCCGAGGTTGCTGTCGATCTTTCCGCTTTCCTTCGCGCGGGTAAGTTGCATCAACACGCCGCCATCGTCGTCGCTGTCGACCAGTTGGTCGATCTCATCGAGAATGATGATCGCCGCATCGTACAACGTGTCGACGGCCTCCCAGAGGTAATCGTAGTAGTGGGCGCTACTGAGGCCGACTCGCGGAATCGAAAACCCACTTTCGTCGGCGTCGTTCAGCCCGCGGCCGATCGCCGAGGTCGCCTGTGTTTCTGTCGAGTGCTGCGAACAGTCGACGTAGACGACACCGACGTCGACGCCGTTCTGGCGGGCCGCTCGCTGGGCGCGGTCGGCGACCGATTGGGAGACGAGTGATTTCCCGGTCCCGGTCTTCCCGTAGATGATAAAACTCGATGGCGGGTCATCCCGAACGACGGGTTCGATTTTGGTGGCGACGGCCTCGATCTCGGCGTCCCGGCCGATGATTCGGTTCTGTTCGGGGACGTGGCCGACTTCCAGCAGCTCGGGGCGGACGATCAACGACTGTTTCGCCATCGCATCGGCAAACAGCGGATCGTCGATGCCTGATTGGATTCCGGGCGGCTCGTCGACCATATCGGCTACAGACAGAGGAGATACAAATACGTTTCCACCTGATTCCAACTGTATCTGTCCATTATCCCTTCGTAGCGCCGGTCTGGCGGCCGCCGGGCGTCGATACCTCTTACTGAATACACCCTTCGTTCCAACTGTAACGGCGAGGGGGACACCCCACGTTCCAAGTGTATTCACTGAAATCTGCGGTATGCGAGCGATACCCAACTCGGGTCACACTCCTTGTTCCAAGTGTATCTAATGATACGTTCGGCAGTAGGGTATCGTCGAGATCTCGGTCGACGCCCCGGTAGCCCACACACCCCTCGTTCCAAGTGTAAAACTGTCGAAAGAGTGGGGCTGTGGTTGCCGAGCCGCCGATTCACGTATTCATCGAGTGAGACATATTGATACTGGCGTCTTGTGTCTTCTACAGCCCGATTTGAGTGTATTTACAGTTGGAACGGAGGGTGTGTTAGCCCACTAGAAGCTGTCGTAGACCTCCACACCCTAGAAGGGAAATACAGTTGGAACGAGGGGTGTGGGTGTCTCCTAGTAGTAGTCGACTAGTCTAGAACAGAACAACAACACAACAGCAACAACAGCACTGCTGTACCGCTGAACGTGAGGCGGTCGCAGTAGTGGGGGCGTCAGTGGCTGGTCGGCTGGAGATGTGACACCCAACCCGACAATCGACTACTCTAACGCAATCGTCCACACGCCGTCGTCGCGGGGGCCTCCTGGACGGCGTTGTAGAACTCGACGGGAACGTGATTTTGATGACGGTCGACGATCGTGAGCCACTCTTTCTGATCCGGCCGCTCTCGGCTCCGCTAATACGTCGGGTCGACGCGTTCGTAATCGGGTTGATCCTCGCCGACGGCGATCTTCCGTTCGGCGACCTCGAAGCCATATAGCGCGATTGCACGCTCGATGTAAGCCCCGATCGTCCCGGTGGTACTGTCCATCCGTTTCGCGATCGCCGACCATGCGTAGCCGCGTTCGCAGTAGCCGAGAGCTTCGCCCTGTTTTTGTGAGAAGTGATCGAGACTCCGGGTGAGATACCGCCCACGCTGGGTGGCGTACTTGTCGAGGTCAGTGTATTGCACAGTGACGTGTTGGTCTGTATGACAGTTAAGGGTTGGCTGGGGGTCTAAGCAAAGTAGTTCTACAGTCGACTGTTGCCGTTCGTGCGGAACCCCTCGACCTGTTCGACCACATAGTCGATTCTCAAGTTAGCAAATTATGCTAACGAGAGTTGGGGCCGAATCTCTCAATACAATCGTCGATGTACTCCTCAAGGCCTTCTTTTTTGTATACTCCTTATAATGTGCCAGTACCTGATTGGCCAATATCTCGGACTTCCGGTATCGTATCAGCTATCGACTCTACTAGCTCGATGCTTTCTCCGTTAAACCCACGAGCTTTGCCACGAATAGCCAACTCTCGTGCCATGGCCCCGGACTGCTCAAGTTCTTGACTAAAACGATCTTGTTTTATAGTAATTCAAGTACACACCGATGATGGAGGCTAACCGGGCGGCCAAGGACCTGAAGGATCAGGTCGGCATCGAGACCGCCTTCGTCGTCGCCAACTACCTCCTGCCCGAGGAGTACGGTGACAACGCCTTCTTCGCCAACTACCTCCTGCCCGAGGAGTACGGTGACAACGCCTTCTTCGCCAACTGGCGAGCCCAACAGCAGCAGTATCTCGGCGAGATCAAGGAACGCTTCGAGACACCGATGATGCTCGCGCCACTCCGACAGGACGAGCCCATCGGTCTCAACGAACTCAGCGTGTTCGGCGACGAAGTGACCAGACTGGATGCACTCGACGAGCAGGTCACAGAGGTGCCACAACAATGAACGACTCTGAATCCGTCCAGAACGCGGAGGACGCCGTCGAAGAGAAACTTCAACGCTCTTGGTTAGAAGATTGTTGGTCAGTTCTCATCAATAGCTGGAAGTCACAGTAGTCAAAGATGACACGTTCGTGTCTCCCGACAAACGAGGTTCCCGATCAAGACTTTTGTCTCGGAGCGTCGAGCCGCAAAACTGCTGACTCAGTTCGCTGGCGTGACGGCGTCCATTGCCCACGCTGCCGTGCCAAATTGTGATTCGGTACGGCAACTATCGAGTGTTCCAGCAATACCTGTATAGAAATTGTGACCGTACGTTCAACGATCAGACAGGCACGGTCTTTGAGCACTCTGCGGTTGCCCTCAGAAGGTGGTTCCTCGCTGTCTACACCTGCATCCGCTTCAATATAAGTTTCAGACAAATCAACGTAGAAATTAATGTTTCTACAAGACAATCTACCGGCGCGTCTAGCGCCCGTAGGAAGCGCTGGACGCGCCTCAGTTGCACCTCAAAGGTCCTGTTGAGATTGATGAACGTACGTGAAAGCCGGAATCAAAGGCCGCGCGAGCGCGACGGGTTGGTCGCGCTCGCGTGGCCTGTCACGCGTGGGCGTGGAATAATAAGCTTCTGACAAGCCTCCTGTGTTTATTGTCGCTGATCGTAGTACCGGTGAGCGGTACGTCATCCTATCGAAAGCCGCCGACGGATCGATTCCTGCTGGCCAACCGCCAACAGGAATCGTTGACAGTCTATACCGACGGCTTTCGGGCGAATGAACCTCTTGAAGAGGACGACGATTCAGCCGAGAATACGTCGTCCATGCGATGGTGAGTACGTTGACGAAGATGTCCACGTCAATACTGCTCTAGCCCCATCGAGGCATCTCCAAGGACAAACTCACGCCGTATCTCAGAACGCTTCAGCTTCGCCGTCAGCTCTACCAAAAACTAGGGAAAGGGGCAGTAAAAGCTATACTTGAAGCAGTATTATAATTCACCAATAATTTGGTCGTGTTGCAAAGCGGTCTAGACTTTGCCGCTGGTACTCTCAATTGAGAGGTCACAGTTGATTGCTGTTTTGGTCGAACGTTGGAGCAGTTCGTCGAGGAACGCTTGGTAGTACTCGGGG
>Ga0306887_100154_pt1 | contig 24483 bp, 15 predicted proteins | sample AntDeeMetagen138_FD_190453 | JGI IMG/M metagenome (GOLD analysis project Ga0306887, IMG submission 190453) | Saline lake microbial communities from Deep lake, Antarctica - Metagenome #138 (v2) (version 2) | ecosystem: Environmental > Aquatic > Non-marine Saline and Alkaline > Saline | place...
TCGCGCTCGACGGTGCGGATCTCCTCGATTGGCTTCAACCGCACGAGCGTTCGTCTGAAACCGACGTGGATGCTGTCACTCATCGCCGTCACCTCCGCTTCAACCGCACGAGCGTTCGTCTGAAACCGACGTGATCGAGGACGTGATGCGGATAGCTAACACGCTTCAACCGCACGAGCGTTCGTCTGAAACTTTCGTGGTCGCCGACGACGGCGTTCCAGAGGTCGCTTCAACCGCACGAGCGTTCGTCTGAAACTGCGGGTAAGAGTACTCGGGGCGACCGGGGCCGTCCTGCTTCAACCGCACGAGCGTTCGTCTGAAACGCGAAACCATGACTACTGAGAAACAAGAGACATCAACAGCTTCAACCGCACGAGCGTTCGTCTGAAACTGCTGCAGGCCTACGACGAAGTCCAGACCGAGCGGAGGCTTCAACCGCACGAGCGTTCGTCTGAAACTGGTTTTACCCATACGACGCCGAAGAGCCGCCAAAAGCTTCAACCGCACGAGCGTTCGTCTGAAACTGGTGGGAGTCGCTCGGTGGCGGTGGGTCGGACGCTGCTTCAACCGCACGAGCGTTCGTCTGAAACTGCTCGCCCTCGACGACGACTGGGACGGCGAGCATCGCTTCAACCGCACGAGCGTTCGTCTGAAACTGGAGACGAAGAGGCCGAGAATGTTGGTTAAGACACGCTTCAACCGCACGAGCGTTCGTCTGAAACCCAGCCGTAGACGGTGACCGAGCCGCCGGCCTCGACGCTTCAACCGCACGAGCGTTCGTCTGAAACCATCTTAATCCTCCTCGCCGTCGCTGTCGTTGCCGATGCTTCAACCGCACGAGCGTTCGTCTGAAACTGAGCGGTCAGCTCGGAGCTCGCCTCGTCGAAAATGCTTCAACCGCACGAGCGTTCGTCTGAAACCCGTGACGCGGAAAGTGGCCCGGCAGTCCGTGGCCGCTTCAACCGCACGAGCGTTCGTCTGAAACCCTGTGGCAGCCGATATGACATAACAGAACCCGAAGCTTCAACCGCACGAGCGTTCGTCTGAAACTTCGGTGTCAAGACACTCCGGGCACTGATTGTGACCGCTTCAACCGCACGAGCGTTCGTCTGAAACTCGCTGGCCGACGACGAGACCGACGCCGTGCGCGAAGCTTCAACCGCACGAGCGTTCGTCTGAAACCCGGTATGCGGCTCGGACGACGGATTTCTGGACGCTTCAACCGCACGAGCGTTCGTCTGAAACTTGAGGTCACTTGTCCAACTACTTGTCGACCCGTCGCTTCAACCGCACGAGCGTTCGTCTGAAACTGGTTTCTCAACGTACAGTTGTGTTTCTTCGGCAGGCTTCAACCGCACGAGCGTTCGTCTGAAACCATGTGCTCCCGTACTTGTCGTTGGTTATTGCCGCGCAGCTTCAACCGCACGAGCGTTCGTCTGAAACACGAGCTGGGCGGCGGAGTGTTCGGCATTGTCACGCTTCAACCGCACGAGCGTTCGTCTGAAACCGGCCCGCCGGGCCACTGGCGGGCAACCGCATCCAGGCTTCAACCGCACGAGCGTTCGTCTGAAACCGACAGTTCTGTATCGCAGACGCTCTCCAATATTTGGCTTCAACCGCACGAGCGTTCGTCTGAAACTCGCTCTTGGCGTGGTTTCGTCGGTCGCCCTGCTTCAACCGCACGAGCGTTCGTCTGAAACGCCGATTCGAGCGGCCGTCGAAGCAATAACCGAGCTTCAACCGCACGAGCGTTCGTCTGAAACATTGTGGACTGAGTTTATTGCGCCGCGAGGTGGTGAGCTTCAACCGCACGAGCGTTCGTCTGAAACCAGGTAGGTCAGTGCGTTGTAGGCGGTCTTGTACTTGCTTCAACCGCACGAGCGTTCGTCTGAAACTGAATTCCTGAAGGCTAGATTGTTCGTTACTCATTGCTTCAACCGCACGAGCGTTCGTCTGAAACAATGTGCCCGACATGTGGTGCTTCACCTGCGATGCTTCAACCGCACGAGCGTTCGTCTGAAACTCAGGCGATGGATCAGATTGGCGAGCTTCGAGATGCTTCAACCGCACGAGCGTTCGTCTGAAACGATGAGTTTCAGCCAAGATGTCGGTGTTGATCCTCTGCTTCAACCGCACGAGCGTTCGTCTGAAACCGGTCACCGGACCATGACACCCCAGGACACCAGTGAGCTTCAACCGCACGAGCGTTCGTCTGAAACTCAGCAAAACAGTCATAACAAACCTGCTTCGTACGTGGCTTCAACCGCACGAGCGTTCGTCTGAAACATGAGTGATGGCAACCTGAACGCAAGCAAACTGTTCGCTTCAACCGCACGAGCGTTCGTCTGAAACGGTGCTGATCCTTTCCTCTCTGGAGACGATTGGGACGCTTCAACCGCACGAGCGTTCGTCTGAAACTCCGACGAGGCGTTCAGGATCAAATTTCAGGTTGAGGCTTCAACCGCACGAGCGTTCGTCTGAAACGCGGCGCTTGCCGTCGATCATCCGAAAGTTGGACCGAGCTTCAACCGCACGAGCGTTCGTCTGAAACTGTCTACGGAACTAACTGGGCGCGGATCGGACAGCGTGCTTCAACCGCACGAGCGTTCGTCTGAAACCATGCCCGATATACGGAGCATAGGCGCTCTAACGGGGAGCTATCACAAAGATGTTCCGTCGACCCTCAATACCCCCGCTACCCCCAGGGGGTCGACCAAGAGCTAGAGAAACCGTTGGTCTTCGGTGGGATCCTCACCGTAGACAGTACGATTAAGCAGCGTATCAGAGGATAGTTCGTAGATAATCGTCGACTCGCCCGGCTCAAGCAAATCATCAATCTCGTTTTGAAGCGATGCTAAATCGCCCTCTGAGATCTCGCCTTCCAAGACGGAGTTTTGCACGTGTGTCAGATACCGTCGCCCCAACTTGAGCGCCTTATGCGTTCGCTCGGCTTGGAGATCGTACACCATCACAACGTACATGCTACCACCACCGTTTGAACGAGCTGTACTCCTCGCCCGTAAGCAGATGTTTCTTGAGTTTGTAGGCTTCGAGCCGCATCAGATACTGGTAACTGACCTTCCGGTTCAGTTCCGGATGATCGACGGTGCGCTCTAGCGCTTCTTCAAACTCTTTTGTATACGTCTTCCGCCCGCTTTCGTTCAACAGACAGGAGCCAAGTTCCGTCTCGAAATCACTGGCCGAGATCTGCTGGCGATTCACCAGTCGGAACAACACGCGGTCGGCGAGGATCGGCTTGAACAGATCCGCGAGATCGAGCGACAGCGAGTAGCGACGCTCGCCGGGCTCGTGGAGATAGCTGATCGTCGGATCAAGTGCAGTCGCCCGAATCGCCGACACACAGTTGGCGTACACCAGCGAGTTCCCAAACGAAATCAGACTGTTCACCTCGTTCGGCGGCGGGTTGTACTCCCGCCGACTCAGTTGAAACTCGCTCGGGAGGATCTCGTTGAAGCTCCGGTAGTAGGCCTTTCTGGCGGTCGCCTCAACACCCATCAGCTCATCGATTGGCAAGCTCTCGTCGACGCGTCCGGCTGCGGCTTCGAGGTCCTGGATCTCCCCATCGAGATCGTAGTCACGACCGTTGTAGTAGACCACGTTTGTCCGCATATTGTGAATGCTCCCGCGGACAATCGCGGCCGCAAGCTGTCGCCTATGCTGGCTGTCCTCATAGGCACGAACCTGCTTGACAACCGTTTTCCCCGATGTTTGGCCGCGTTTCGGCATCACCGAGCCGCTGTAGTAATCTTCCCAACCAAAGACGTGGAGTGCGACCGTCTTGTCGTTCAAAAACGACATCAGACGTGTATTGAAATCTATCTGTCCATGCAGAAAGAACGCCTCGGCGTTCTCGACTGGGATGTATTTCTTTTCGTCATCCTCTGTGACGAGTCGGAGGGTGTCGTCGTTGCGTTCGAGTCGACCGTCGGAAAACACGTGGTAGTTTCTGTCCATTGGTTAACACCAGCAAAAGTCGTGATACGCACACGAATCGCAGAACGGTTTCTCCTCGGCCGGTGGCGGCGAAGACTGGCTCACGATGCCGTGAATCCCGCGAATCGCTGATTCGACCTTCTCGATACGATCATCGGTGAGTTCGACCGGGTCCCGGCTGCGTTCCCGTGGATGAGCCAAGACGCCATCGCGTTCAATATCAGCTACCCGGTCGAGATACCACAGATAGTACGACAGCTGCATTTCGGCGGGTTCGGTGAGCGCCGAGGAGGGTTTGATTTCGACGACGCGGCCATCGTCCATGAGATCCAGCGAGATCATCCCAAGGTGGAGATTCTCGCGCTTGTCGCTGTAGGCCGTTTCGTCGACCCGTGTCCCACGAACGACCGTCGCGTTCTCGCGGTCGATTTCGAGATTTCGGCTCTCGAACCACAGCTCCCGTTTGCAGACGAAGTAGTACTGCATCATCACGCCCGTCACGCGGAAAGGATCGTCGACTGGTTCGCCGCGAGCGGTTGCGAGGAGGCGGTCGACGGGATCGGAGTCAGTCACAGGAATCGCCTCTCGACACTGGTATCCGGGACGACAAACCCGGTGTTCGCGTCGAAGTACTCGCTTAGACGATGTTCACGCGTATCGAGCCACCGAACATCCGTATCCGAATGTATCGGGTCGAGATCCCCAACAGCTTCGGCTTCGTTCGAATCAGCCCGATAGATCGGTACCGAGACACGCGCCGTTTTTAGTTCATCCATCAATCGCCGAACACGGTCGAAATCGTAGTTTCCCCACGCAGTTTTGATATCCTCGATCTTCTCTCGTTCAGCATCCGTTCGGCAGATACAGATGTCGACGGCGTTCCGCTGGTCGATGAGCGACAACCGTTCCAGCTCGTCACCTCTGGCGTCATCGACGTACTCTACGTACTCCTGTTTGCCGACGTTCTTCTCGTCGTGAAGTTTCTGGTAGTATCGCTTCACGGCTGTCCGAGCGACAGCACGCTCCGACAGCAGTCGCTCGTCATCACGAACGGAGTCAAGCGTCTCTGCAGCAACCGGCAGCAGTGTTGCACCACGGTTGTACACTGCTTCTGCGGGCGTCTTGTCCTGTTCGTCGGGGACGTCGAGCCACCAGACAGTCACCTGCCCACGATCTCGCTCGAAGGAGCGATTACACCGGCCAGCGGCCTGGACGATGCTGTCGATTGGTGCGAGATCACGATAGACACGGTCGAAACTGATGTCGACACCGGCTTCGATGAGTTGGGTCGACACCGTTATAAGTGGGTGTCCGTTCGCGGTAAGTTCTTTCGCGGTCTCGATGAGGGCCAGTCGGTCGACCGGACGAATCCGAGTCGAGAGATGGAGTATCGACTGTTCACCGCTGTCAATGATCCGTTCTGCGAGTCGTTCTGGGTCGACTGTCTCGTCGTCATCGAGTGCGTCGAGTTCCGCTGCATACATCTCACCGACACGCGTGAACGCTGTTCGCGTCTCAGTCAGTTCGTCCGTCAGCGTTCTCGCGCTATCAATCGTGTTACAGACAGCAAGCGAACTCTCACCATTGCCGACTGTTTCGAGAAGCGTCGTTGCGGCAGCAGCATACGATTTCGGTCCTTCCTGGGAATCGATGTACCGCTCGGTCGACGGATCGAGTTCGTACTCGACGCGTGCAGTCGCCTCGAAGTACACGTCGGGATCGTCGACTAACTCGGTGACGTCATCGATTCGGTCGGTCGCCTCATCAAACAGCTGTGGTTGGGTCGCCGTCATAGCGATGACTGTCGCCCCGTACTGCTCGGTCAACAGGTGGACGAGCCGCGGGACGAGTTTCCACCAGTCCAGCGGGAGGCTCTGTGGCTCGTCGAGGATCACGACACTGTCGCGGAGTGCTGGAAGCTTCATCGACTGCCTGTTCGACGGGCCGGCGAGACTCTCGAACAGTTGGACAAACGTTGTCACCGTCAGCCCGGCACGCCAACCTTCGGCGAGCATCCCGGCGACATCATCGTTTTTATCCACGTCATCCGCATCCATGTCGTCCTCGTCGAGGATCGTCGTCTCCGAGAGGTGGTGGTGGGCCGTGAGCAGCCGACCCAGCGTATCCGTCTCGTAGATGTCTTCGAGTTCGTCGACGACCTGATCGATGATACTGGTAAACGGGAGCCCGTAGATCACCCGTTGACCGCCGAGTTCGTCGCGGACCGTCTCTGCGGCCGCCAGCCCCGAAAGGGTCTTGCCCATTCCTGTCGGCAGCGTGAGTGTCGCAACCCCACCGCCCTGCTCGGCGACCGTCGCTGCGTTTTCAGTGATCGATGACCGGGCACGCGCTCGGTAGTGGTTCAGCTGCTCGGCGCGAGTACCGTTCAAATCGGCTGACGATGAGGCTTCGATGTCGTCGACGTACTGATTTAGCTCATGGAGCGACGCTGGTTCAGCCTCATACAGCGACTGTTCGGAAGCTGCCTCGTCAGCACGACTCGCTGCACTCGTTTTGTCCGCGAACACGAGTGCGCCCCAACATTCGAGTACCAATCCGTAACAGGATTCCGAGAGGGCCGATCGCGTGAACGTTTCGCCATCCGTGATCTCGACAGCGGCAGCGATCTCGTCCAACACGTCAGTAAAAGACGAACAGAATGCTGTCCAGGAGCCGTGACCATTTGTCGCATCCTCAAAGAGCTCCACCGCAAGTTCAGGAACGTGTGTATGGATGTCTTGGAGCTGTTTCCCGACTGCAGACTGCTGTTGTTCGGCGTCGTTCTGTGCTGACACGTTGTCACGTCGCTTGGCGCGGTTGTGGACGTAGGAAGCAACGTCCGGCAGCCGCCCGTGGTGTTTGGCGACCGCGACGAAGCCAGCGAGACAGGTCTCCGTCTTGAACCCCTGAGCATCAAGCACATAGTAGGCCGCGAAGGACCCGACTGGGGCATGGTAACGGTACTTTTTCACCTCGGGTTCACTCCCATTGAGCAAGTACTCCTGGAAGTAGGTGGTCGCCTTTCCGAAGTCGTGGACGTAGGCGAGCGTCTCGACGACACGTTGCAGTGACTCGTCTTCGTCTGTGGGTGTCGTCACATCCTCCGAGACGATCCGTCGAACTCGGCGAGCGACATCGTCGAGATGATCCTGGAGTTCCACGCCCTCGTGTTCGCCGTCCGGTGGATGTGAGTACCGGACAGTCATCAGACGAACACCACGGTTCGCCCGTCGACGCGAGCCATCTCGACGTTACGAACCGTGAGTGGCTCCGCATCGGGGTTGTAACTGTAGGTGGTAAAACCGGTTGTCGTCCGGCCACCGCTATCGGCTTTCATGAACGCGGGCGACTCTTCGATCTGACACCGCGTTCCCGCGTCCAGGACGATATCGTCGACCGCATTCGGTACTGCCGAGTTGACTTCGACTTCGTCGTCTCCTGGACCGTCTTCGACACTGAACTCCCCGTGATACTCGATCTCGGCAAGATGCTCCGAAAGGCCGAGACTCGGCACGTAGTGTGATTTACCGGCAGCAAGCGTCTCTTTGAGCTCGGTGTATCGCTTGTCGTCCGCAAGCGCGATGTCGATTCGGTAGGCCGGATCGACGAGTACCTCGTAGTTATGCTGCTGTCGCAGCGTCGTCGGATCAGGCAGCTTCACGCTGAGTTTCCCGCGACCATTGAGTGATTGAAGATTCCCGCTGGCGGTCGACAGCGTGTTCATCGGCATATTGACTGTCCGAATCTCCTCGACAGGCTGGATAGCGACCGCCGACTCATCAGGAGCGAACAGCTCGTAGTAACCGTCCCGTTCGATTCCCAGCACCGCAGCGAGGAGTCCGGCGACCGTCGTCCGGGGGATAATTCGGTAGGTCTGTTTGACGATATTGCCCTCGATCCGCCGGAAGTGGCCCCACGGACCACGAACCGTGAACGAGAGACATCGCTCCGGCTGCTGGCTCCCGCCATCAGTCGTCCAGCCGTCCAACGATTGCTGTGCCATCGTTAGGCAGTGTCGCTCGGAAGCGTTGTGGTGTGTTCGTTGTAGACATCAACGATCTCAACGGTGTCCGATCCGACGGCCTCTCGAAGTGCATCGTAGAGGACGTCTGGTCCGCCGGGGTCACCGCCATTTGAGACTTCGAGCACGTCGCTGACGGCGATCCGGACGCGCTTGATCTGGTCGCTCGCGTTGTCAAGCCGGTCGACGAAACTCTCGACATCGAGGGTCAGATCCCGGACCGTTCGGAGTTCCTCGTCATCCGTCGAGTGTTCTTCGTCGAGTTTGAGATCCTTATCGAGCCCACCGAGATGGAAACTTTCGTCGGCGTACTCAATGCGGCAGTAGAGTCGTGGTTCCTGGCCGACCTTGCTCCGGCTGATTGTCTGGTTTTTGATCGCCCGCCAGCAGAGCGTATCAAGCCGTTCAACGTCATCGGTGGTGAGCTTCGTGTCCTCGGCTCCGTGTTCGTCGACGAGGCCGTGGAACCGAATGAGCCCATACTGGATTCGGTGATCATCGAGATCGAACCCACCCTGCTGTTTGTTCTCCTGGGTTGCGATCACGCTCGTCAGGCTGTCGTACTCCTCGTTTTCGTTGACCGCGTGGATCGTTTTTCCTGGTGAGAACTGGACCGGGCCGGTGAAGTGGTCGGGCAGGTGCCGAGCGTAGTCGTCAGCAGTATCGACCGACATCGTTGCGCCGAAATAGCGCACGTCGACGCTATTGTCGAGGAACTGGCCGAATACGTCCTCGCGGAACTGATCGGCCTCCTCATCGTCATCGAGATCGTAGTCGTCGGGGTCGACGGTTTTGAGTCGATCTTCGAGTAGCTCGCCGCGGGTGAACTGATTGCCCTCTTCCTGGACGTTGCGGATGTAGACGCCGTGGCCGTCGTCGTCGAGCTGGTCACGGAGGTATCGTTTGAGACGAACGTCGGTGACGATTGCCTGCTGGGTCTGGGGGTCGATTCGCGGGCGGTTCGAGCCGCTGAGTGGGTTGCCGTTCGGATTTGCGTCGACGGCGTCGTATAGAAAGACGATTTCTGAGCGGTTCGTGACGGTATCGGTAGTGTCTGTCATGTTAGTGTTCCTCCTCAGTTTCGGCTGGGTCGTCTGTGTCGCTGTCCGTCTTGTTCCACGGGTGGTCGTTCATCCCGTAAGTCACGCCGAGGGCGTAGTAGAAGCGGAGATCGTCGGTCTCAATCTCCCAGTCGTCGGGATCGGGGTCGAGGATCGTCTTCCGGAGTCGTTCGACGATGTGTTCGGCTTTCGTTCCGGGATAGTTGCCTCGTTGTTTCTTTTCCTGTCGCGTGTAGGTCAGCGTCTTGGCGACCGTCTCCTGAGTGACCTTTTTAATCCGGGATTGGGTGATAGATTTGACGGGATACTGGTCGACGAGGGTTGTTGAACGATCCTCGCTGTACTCCTGATAGCTGCCGATGTCGCCGACGAGCGCGCCCAAGAGGAACGCACCGCGGCGCTGTGATGTCACGGACTCCTCATCATCGTCATGGTCCGGCGACAGCGCGGGCGTTTCAGTAATGAACGATTCGAGTTTCGGTGCGGCGGGATGTCCTCCGTCAGTCATGATCGATATCTCTTCGAGTGTCGGTGTGGTGTGTGTGTCATAGGTCGGTTCTCGTGTGATCGGCTCTTTACTGGGATTAGTCGTTTTTAATAGGTCAAGCTGGTCGTCGGCCAGCGCGCAGAGCTGGGCGAACTGGCTGGCGACCAGAAACGAGGGGAACCCCTCGTGTTCGTCGTCGGTCTGTTCGTCAATGATCCGGCCGACATACTCTTCGAGCAGTACGTCGACCGCAATCGCCTCGCCACTTAGCACGCTGATCAGGGCCTTGATTCGCGGATCGTCGGCATCCGCCTCATCGTCGTCGCGCTCGGCAAACGTCTGGTAAAAGTACCAGCCTGTCGAGACGGAGCGCAACTGTTCATCGTTGCTTTCGAGCAGATCCCACTTCTCGTTCGTCGGAAGCGGCGCGGTCCACTCCGCGTCCGGGGCTCTGTTGAACGCCGAGATGCTTTCGACGAGCCGATTGTGAGTGAAGGCGAGTTCTTTCGGGTAGTGGAGTCGACCGTTCAGCGTCTCACCGAACACGTCGTATCGAGACATCTGATGTGGCATGACCGCCGAGACGTAGAACCGGAAGTCACGGTCGTCTAACTCCTTCTCACGCTCACTTTCGTAGGCCTGCTCGATTGGTGTCGTATCGTCGTCTTCGACCGTGCGATAAAGCAGGTCGTAGAGGCCGCGGACCTTTCGGGTTGTCAGTCGACCGAACACGTAGGGCAGGTAGTACACCTTCGTGCCGAAGGTCCGGTAGGTACAGGCCTCGACGAACGTCTCGGCGTTCATCACCGTGATCGCAGCATCCTCCGAGATCGGGTGCGAGCGCCACGCGTTTTCGATGTCCAGGCCAGGGAACTTTTCGAGCTGTTTGCCGAGGAAGTAGTTCTGCGGGTCCTCAGAGGTCCCGACCGTCCGGGCGGGTTGTCCGGTGACGAGGTCGGTCGCATCTCCTGACGAATCGTCGGCCTTGTTTTTCGTGACCAGCTTCGAGAGCTTCCGTTGCCGCATGGCCTGGTTAAATACGTCGAGATCACCAGGCCACTGATACTCCCCGTCCTGCTCCGTTTTTACCTGCACAGTCAGTAACGAGGTCGTTGATTCGCCGCCGAGTTTGCGGCTGATCGTCTCCTCGATTCGGTCCAGGACTGCCTCGTCTTTTCCAACTGCCGCAAGTTGTTCAATGATCCAGCCGTCGGGATGTTCGTCGGCGATCTTGAGTACCTCCTCATCAACAGCCCACTTGGTCAGCCGTTCTTTGGCGTAGCGGGCCAACTTTTCGGGATCACTGTTTCGTCCGGCTTGGTGGGTGACGCTGTGGTCGATCCCGCGTGCTGCCGGATACTTGCAGTGACCGACCTGCTGAATCCGGTCTTCGGCATACCTCGTTACCTGTACTGGGCCGAGGTCGTCGTCGGCCAACCGTGGTTCGTCGCCGGAAACGTCGACACGGACAATAATTAGGCTGTTTTCCGTGTCGACGAGATCACCCGCTGCATCGGGGGTCAAGTACGAGGCGTACTCGCCACCACCCGTCGTGGCGAGCGTGTAGAGCTTGCCGTAGAGGTACTGGAGATCACGGAGCGAGCCAATTGGGGAGTCCGGCAGTTCGGCGGCCAGCTCCTCATCGTCGTAGGCTTCGCGGAACGCCTCAGGCGAAAGCATCCCGCCCCTCCAGTTCGCTCTCGCCGGGTCGGGTCTTGTCGGTGATATTTATAAATCCGAGTCCCAGCGAGTTCCGCTCGCCAAGCCCGCAATCGAGTGCGAGATTGAGATGTCGACGGTGGTGATCGTCCCGAACAGTATACGAAAACTTCCACTTGCTCAGGACGTAGGTCATCTCCTGGCCCTCGGACACTGTCACCGGGACCGCGAACGTCTTGATGAGTTCGTAGCCGTCGAACAGATCGCCGTCGACGTCGCTCGGTCCCGGAAGGTGATCGTGAGCATACAGCGCATACTTCTGATCGAGGTTCGCCTCCAGTTGGGCACGAAGCGGCTTCGTGGTATGTTCTGGCCGCCAGAATACCGCCGTATCGCCACCGGGGTGGTCGATCCCGTACTCTTCGCAGCGCCACGGTGGAATGCGCACCAAGAGACCGGTCCCGGTCTCGATGGTCCCGCGGGTGCCGGGCTCGCCGACATCGGGTTCGAGAGAGGTTACGTCGTCGACATGGAACGGCATTTCGCCGATATTGAGCTCCGGCTCCTCAAGCAGGTCCGCCGCCACGTTGGCGAGCAACTGTTCATCGACCGAGGAAACCAGCAGCTTGCGGTCGTCGCCCGCTTGCATGTCGTGCGGGGGGAATGGGTTTGAAAACGCGAATCCCGGCGGTTCGCCCGTGTCATGCCGGTCGTCGTATGGGGTCTCATCGAGGGCGTTCCAGAGTCGACCGCGGAGCTTGTGGTGGTAGTCGTTCTGATATGCTGTGTCCGCACGCGCGGAGAGATGAACCATCACGCGCACTTGCTTGACTCACCTCTGGGGGTTGTTGACATCGTGCGATATGTCGTGTGTACTGATAGTACAAAAATGATTGTAAACCATAGTGAAAGAGGAACGACTCCCACAAGGGTTCGTCTGAAACGTCGCTTCGGCCATCTGCAGCTGCCCGGCCTCGGCGCTTCAACCTCACGAGAGTTCGTCTGAAATAACGCCAGATCGGCCCGGCATAGAAATTTCTACCAGATAATGACACAAAGCAGTTCCGTTGACTACTGAAAGAGCAGAACTACTCCAGAACTCCGAAGAAGTTCTGATGCCTACGCAGCTTCCTTACACTTCACAGTCTGTAACAAGGTCCTCAAGACAGACGCCTCGACCAGTAGTAAGCTCATACTCAGTGAAACTCTTTGCTGGGCTGACAACCAAGACATCGTCTGTCGACTCACTACTAACCGGCACAGAAATCAAGCATGATTTGAGTTCTTGGAATCGCTTACGTGCGTCTTTCCACCGCCCATCATCCTGAGCTTGCTGATACCGTTCATATATCTCGACTTCATCGGTGGTCACAAGCACCAACACGTCCTGGGTCGCATACTCCTGTTGGATCAACGATGCATTCCGGAGTATCTTGCCCTTCGCAGTGTCAAAGGCGGTCACAAGCCGATCTGTGGTCTCACCGGTAGACCGCTGAGTATGCAGGTCCTCGTAATATTTCTCAACACCATCTGTAATCACCGAGGCTTCTGAAAGCCTCTCTCCAGTCTCCGCACGGAGGTGGCGGAAGACAGATTCAGTCGGCCGTAACAGTGATTTCTCCCCATAGATCAGTTCACTTGGCACAAAGTCACTCTTTGGGGGGCTGTCAAGTCGCCAGACAGTAACTGAGCTCGTAGCCCCACCGAACGATCGATTACACCGACCAGCTGCTTGAACGATCGCTGGCAGTGGCGCAAAGTCACGGTAGAGCTGGTCAAAGCTGACGTCGACGCCCGCCTCAATAAGCTGGGTTGAGATTGTCACCGTTGGAATCGAGTCAAACGGCGTCTTCGTGTCTGGATCCAAAACTCGATCGAGCACAGCCAGTAGCGCCCGCCGGTCAGTCGGCCGAAGTCGAGTTGTCAGGACTGCCGTAAGCAGGTCGACATCCTGAGTGCTGTCTGCAAGCTCTTCGAGATAGGCCTCTGGATCAAATTCACCCTGGTGTTCCTGTTGAAAGACAACCAAACGCTCTCCAAGTGCAACTGAAGACTCCGTCGACACGTACTCTGAGAGTGTAGCCGCAGACTCGACCGTATTGACGATAGCAAGCGTATTCTTGCCACTGGTGGTCTTAGTTCGCAGTTCTGTCGCTGCATCATCAAGCCCGAGCAGACCCGTGTGCCCCCTATCGAGATGCCCCGTGAGACTATCATGCAGTACAAACTCGACTCTCGGATCGTCGACCAACAGATCGGTATACTCGGGTTGCATCTCAACCAGTGGTGTCGGCGTTGGCACCTCGTCCAACTGATCGAGGATTTTCGGCTGTGTCGCGGTCATGAAAATGACCGTTGCATTGTACTCTTCGGTGAGATATGCCACTAGCCGTCCGATCAGTGCCCACCATGACAGCGACGCGGCCTGTGGTTCGTCAAGAACGATGACACTGTCTTGGAGAGCTGGCAGCTTCATCGACTGGACATTCTGTGGGCCTGCAAGGCTCTCGAAGAGTTGCGTAAATGTGGTCAACACGAACCCGGAGCGCCAGGCTTCTGCGTGGAGTGTGTCCCGTCCTGTACTGTATCCGTCAGACCGGAGCTCATTGAAATCTGTCCGTGTGTCTGCGAGGTGGTGGTGGATCGTGTATGCAAGAGACCATGGTTCAAGCCCAAAGATCTCCTGTACCTCCTGGTCTACCTGATCGATAATCGAAGTGTATGGCAGTGCGTAAATGACACGACTGCCGTTGTCTTCGGCCCGCATCAGAGCAGCCCGCAATCCAGCGTATGTCTTGCCGAAGCCTGTTGGCAACGTTAGCTCAAAGACTTGTTTGTCACTATTTGCTGCCGAACGAATCGCAGCCGTAGCCCGAGCGTTCGCGGCTGTCTGAATTGCAGCAAGGCGTTGTTCGGTCGTTGCCTCCTTACCGGGCAGGTCACTATACGGATCGGTAAGGTAGCTTCTTGATAGCTTCCCGCTTGGGAGCCGTGTATCAGAAATACGCTCGATATGCTCGGTTAAACACGAAACCGAGGGCAATACTGAATCGGAGAGTTCTGTGAGATTCTCCGGTGTCGTAAGCCCACTGGCATCAGATTTGTCGGCTGTGACAAGCTTCGACCACATTTTGAGAACGTAGCCATAGAATTTCTCATCATCAGTTCGAGAAGTGAGATTCCCGATCGTCTCACGGTAGTTTTCGACACTCTCGGACCAGATATTCTCCCAACCGAGATGCCCGTCTGTCGCCTGCCGAAGCACGTAATCCGCGGCTACCGATGCGTTGGCATCAATATCCTGGAGTTGGGTTTCTACTCTGTCGAATCGATTGTTTATCCGCGTCGAATCATGCGAATACTCTCTGAGATCTGACCGGAGATTGTTGAGGACAGAATGGTGTTTTGCAACGGCAAAAAACCCAGCAGCTGCGGTTTCGGCCGTACAGTCGCGGGCCGAAAGGGCCTGTAGCGTTACGAAGGCACTCACTTCGCCGTGATAGGTCAGCTTTCGATTATCGCCACTATCACGACCCTCGCTGCCGACATACGTCTGGAAGAAGCTAGTTAGCTTCCCAATATCGTGTGTCCATGCAAGTGTCTCCATGATTGTCTCCCACTCATCACCATACGGTGTCTCCCCGCTGGACAATACTCCAGCTGCAGCAGCGACACCCCGAAGATGACGCTCCACAGATTGACCGGGACGGGCTTCAAACGATTTGAGTGATGAGCGGCCGTCGATCATTGGAAACAGACGGTTCGGCCCTCGACAGTCGATACAGGGGCGTCTGGGGCAGCCAGTTTCTCGCCCTCTGGGGCATAGGCGTAGGATGCAAACTCAGTGGTCCGTCGACCGCCATCTTCGGCCGTCATATAGGCAGGAGTTCGCTCCATTCGGAGTGGTGTTCCTGGTGTTGGAACGACGTGTTCCTCCGGGACAGTCGAAGAGATCGCTGTATCGTTACCACCTGCAGTGACCGTGGTAACACTCACATCCTCGAAGGTAGCTAGACACTCAGATTTGCCGAGTGCCGGCGTATAGACTGCCTTTCCAGTTTCGAGGTACTCTCGGAGTCGGTCGAATGTCTCAGTGTCGTTGAGTATCAGATCGATTCGATAGCCAGCATCAACCACGTACTCGAAGGTTCGGCGTTTTCGTTCGGTTGCGATAACCTTTGGATCGATCACCGTCTTCCCCGAGATTCCCTCCGCTGATTTGATATCCCCGCTGTTCGTCGGCAGCGTCAACATTGGGATCGACTGAGTTTCGAGACTACAGACCGGCGAAATCGCCATCGCTGAGGCATCCTTGGCGAAAGTCTCGTAGTAGGAGTCACGAGGCTCGCCAAGCACCGCTGCAAGTAGCCCAGCGACTGTTGTCCGGGGAATCACCCGGTAGGTGAGCTTCTCAGTAGTCGCGTCGACCCGTCGAAAGTGGGCCCACGGTCCCCGAACGGTAAACGAGAGACACTTGCGACCAGCGACGTCTACCTCTGTGGTCATGCGTCGTATGGGTCGACTTCGATCACAGAATCATCGCCAACGATGCTCTTGAGTTCATCAACCAGCAGCTCTGGGCCACCAGTTTCGCCGTCGGCTTCGACCGTGAGATGTCGATCCGTAGTGAGGTGGACTGATGCCACGTGTTTGCTGTCTGCTTCTATCTCTTCGAGGAGCCCATCCACGTTGACCACGACATCTGTGATGTTACGGAGTTCTGTATCTGGGAGCTCCTGGGTCAGTTCCAGACCGTCGTCGAGAGTGCCATTGTGGAATGCGTCGGTGCTGTACTCGACACGGAGATACAGCCGTGGCTGGTGTCCGATTTTCGATCGCGTCAGGGTTTGATTCTTCACGGCACGCCACAGTAGTGTATCCAGCCGTTCGACATCTGTCTGGCTCAGAAGCGTATCGTCTGCTCCGACCTCATTGACGATTCCGTGGAACGGGAAGATAGCATACTGGAGCCGGTTGTCCGTCGCAAACGTCCCTTGCTCGTTGCCCTCGCTGCTGGCAACCACTGTCGAGAGCTGTTTGGACTCGCTTTTCTGGACGACTGTATTGAGACTCCGGGCGTGACTGAACTGCACTGGCCCGATAAATTGTCCGGGGAAGCCCTCACCGATCTGGCTCTGGAAGTCGCTGCTGAACGAACAGGTCGCACCAAAGTACCGAACGTCGACAGCATGCTGGAGGAAGCTCACGGCGGCTTCATTGCCATTCATTTCGTCCAGCGAATCGCTATCCAAGCCAGTGACACGCGTGAACAGTTCGTCGCGTCCAGGCACGTCCTCGGTATCACTCTTCGTTGGGTTCTTGACGTAGATCCCGAAGTCGTCGTCATCAAGCTGGTCTCGAAGATATCGCTTGAGTCGGACGTCGGTGACGACTGCAGCACCAGTGGTCTCGTCGATACGAGGTTTGTCGTTTGACGATAGTGGATTTCCGTTGGGGTTCGTGTCTTCGGCGTCGTAGACGAAGACGATCTCTGATCGGTTTTCGACTGCATCGGTGCTTTCTTCGGCATCTGCGGCGGTGGTAGTGTCTGACATTGGTTTTAGTTGGTTGCTTCGGCGTCGGTTTCTTCGTCGTCCTGTTCTTCGAGGCTGCTATCGCTCAACCCGTAGGCAATCCCGAGGCTGTAGACCCACTGAAGCTCAGCCTCGGTGAGTGACCAGCTAGACGGGTTCGCCGAAAGCATCAGGTTCGGTAGCTTGTCGGTATACCGACTGTTGGTCCAGTAGGATCGATTGTCATCTGCTTCAGCGTAGGAATTGTTCATCTGCATTATCTCTTTGGTCACCTCTTTGACTGTCTGTTTGGTCAGGTAGTCGACCGGATACCGCCGGATCAGTGTCGAAGCGATACCTTCGTAGCTCTGGTAGGCAGAGATCCGTCCAATGAGGCCTCCCAGCAGGAAGACTGCCTGTTCGGGATCATTATTGAGGACCTCGTGACTTTTGATGAACTGTTCGAGTCGATCGTCTTGGGTGTCGAATGTATCTGCCATAGCTGTCGTTATGAACGAAACTGTGTCTGTCGTATCGATCGCCTCAGCATCCGAGAGTGCCCGAAGCTGGACATACTGCTCTACAACGCTCCGCTTTGGGAACGCGATGTACTGACTTTCGCCATCGAACTGTTGTCGCTGGTCTTGGACCAACTGATGGACGTATCGTTCGAGAAGCCCACTCGAATCGAGACGACCATCGGTCAGGAGCGTCCGAACAGGCTCCATTCGACTGTCGTCTGCATCCCCTGCTCCAGGTGTATCGGATGCAGATCGACTGCTTCGCGTTGGTTCGGTCGTTCGCTGGAAGTAGCCCCCATAGAGGATATACCGTGTCAAAGGCAGTTCTCGTCCGAGTAATGGGCTCGATTCCGGTGATGGGTTATCGACAAAGATCCCGTCGTTCGAGAATACTGTCGACTTTGTTACGCGATTGTGTACATCCTCAAGCTCTGCAGCACGGGAGAGCCCATCGAGCGTATCGAAGAACACTCGATCAGGGTTACCCGTGACCTGATGGACGATTGCAATGCGAACCCGATCCCAGGCTGATGGATCACTCTCTCCGAACAGGGCCTCTGACTCGGCTTCCCCTGAAGAGTCCGCTTCACTCTGACGGGTTTGCCGAATCACATCCTCTAACTCGGCATCGAAGTTGCCGTCGCTGCCACCCTCTGCAGACTGAATCCGATTGTAGACCTCATCGCGGAACCACCGGAATGTTACTGGGTCGATGTCATCTCGACGCGCCGCCAGATACGGCAGGACGTACAGTCGACGACTACTCCCAAGGCCTCGGAAGAAGTCATCAAACAGCGAGCCTGCCACCGCAACTGCAGCAGCCACATCGAATGAGAGTGGTCGCGAGCGCCACGCTGAGCTCCCATCTGTGTCGAGATCGTGGAAGTGCTCTCGCTGTTTCTTGCCGTACATCCCGAAGAGCCCGGGTGAGCCACCGGTTACCGTTTGGTCTTCTCCAGTGACGTAGCCGGTAGCCTCCCCACTGGCATCCTCAACGGAGATGTTTTGCAGGCGATCTGCCTTTTTTGCCCGCATCACATCGTTGAGCACATTGACCTCGCCAGGAAGCTTGTACTCGTCCTCGCCTGGTAATTTGACGGCCACCGTAATCAGAGCCTCAATCTCATCGTCTTCACTACCGACGAGATCGAGAAACGCATCAGCAAGATCGGCCATCACATCGTCATCATCACCGAGAGCTGCCAGTCCCTCAAGGATTGCTGCATCCTCATCGGAAGCGTCCTCACGGACTTGATCAGCATACTCGCTTTGAGCCCAATCGGTGAATCGGTCCTGGATGTTGTTCGTCCACCACGCATCATCACGGAGGCCAGCAATGTGATGAGCGTCGGCTCCTTTGTGAGTCGTAATCGAGTAGTCCGTCATACTACTCGTCTTGCCTTCCGGATAGGAGTGGCCGACTTTGAACCGATCCTGCTCGGTGAACACAGAGAACTCTACTGGGCCATTGTCGGTTCCTTCCGATCCGAGGGTTGGGTTGTCTGGATCGGAGAGATCTGCATAGACGGTGATCAGGCTATCATCAGCCCCAAAGAGGCCACTTTTCGCGCGTGGCGTGAGGTATGCTAAGTGTTCCGGCGCTAGGTCCCAATCGATAGCTTCCGATTCAGCAGCATCTAGCCAATCGAATAGCGAGTATTGCCAAGCGATTTCGTAGAGTGACGCCGGGATCCGGTTTTGCATCCGACTGACGGCCGTCGACTCTGGGGGTTCAGATTCAGTTGTCATAGGTGATGTTAATGAATCCCAACCCGAGGCCATTGCGTTCGCCAATCCCTGTATCAAGTGCCAGATTGAGATGTCGACGATGGTCGTCATCTCGGACCTGGTACTCGAAGCGCCACTTACTGAGGACATACGTCATTTCGACACCCTCAGTAACAGTGACTGGAACTGCGAAGGTTTTGATCAATTCGTAGCTCTCGAAGAGATCGTAGTCTTTTGAGTTTGGCCCTGGAAGATAGTCGGGACAGAACAGACCATGTTTCTTGTCAAGATTGTCTTCGATCTGGGTGACAAACGGTTCCATTGAGTGTTCTGGCTGCCAGAAAATTGCTTCGTCACCTTCTGGTTCAATACCGTAGTCCTCGGCGCGCCACGGTGGGATTCGGACTAATACGCCTGTTCCAGTCTCAATCGTCCCGGTGCTACCTGGCTCACCTACATCCGGGCTTATATTTGTGATCTCATCGATATGGAAAGGCATCTCTCCGATGTTGAGTTCCCGATCTTCGATGAAATCCTCAGCAATAGCTGCGAGGAGTTGTTCTTGTGGTGCCGAGACAAGGAGTGTCCGCTTATCTCCCTCAGACATGTCCCCAGGCGGGAATGGGTTGCTGTAGGTGAAACCCACAGGTCGATCTGCATCGTGATATTTCTCAAACTCCGTGCCTTGGAGGCCACACCAAAGCCGACCACGAAGTTTGTGGTGATACGTATTGTCGTAGCTGGTATCGGTGCGAGCCGAAAGGCGGACTAGGAGCCGCACGTTCCCACCATGACATTTTCTGTGTGCATTTTTTGAATTACAAATTGATGACTACTTCATCTCACTTGAGTACATCTGAAACTTGTAATGGCATACGTTTCCGGGAGACAGCTTCAACCGCATTAGCGAACATCTGGAACAAACATCCCGAAACATCTAATGCCATTTATATCTTATATTGACTTGGTAGCCGCTTAGCGAGTTTTTTGATGATGCGGTACCACTGCCGTGCCCAGTTATCGAACCGACCATTGGCCTGGCCGGTTCCTGGGCAAGTCACGCTATTCTCATCATATCAGAAGTGAACGTCGGCTATCACTTAATTCTAGGGGCTTACGTTTAGGAAGAAAGAAGTTAGTCTGTATGTTATCGAAAAAGAGAGTATTGGTAGTCGAGGGAACGTCTTTGAGATAGGCAACCGTGAGAACATCTCACCAAGAACTCTTGTGATAGTGTGCAACGCTTATACCCCACAAGGGTACATCTGAAACCTCATCGACGTGTTGGATATCAACCGTTCTGGGATGCTTCAACCGCACAAGCGTTCGTCTGAAACAATGGTCTTTGCGGCCTACCAGCCACAGCAGTTCGCTTCAACCGCACAAGCGTTCGTCTGAAACCGCGCTGGCCGCCCTTCCCGGCCAACTGTTGGGCGCTTCAACCGCACAAGCGTTCGTCTGAAACTCCGACTACGTGAGCGAACTGGTCCACGACGCGGTGCTTCAACCGCACAAGCGTTCGTCTGAAACCGGAGCGCATCATTCAGTTCGCCCTGGAGATGTGGGAGCTTCAACCGCACAAGCGTTCGTCTGAAACAAAGCCTCTCGAAGCGAAGCGATACGTCGGCTAATGCTTCAACCGCACAAGCGTTCGTCTGAAACATCGAAGTGGTCAGCTCCGCAGTCGTCGACTGGTCGCTTCAACCGCACAAGCGTTCGTCTGAAACTATGGGTAGTTCTGTACCAATATTGTATGATCTATCGCTTCAACCGCACAAGCGTTCGTCTGAAACTTCTGAGCATCGGGGACGTCAAGGACGAGTTGTTTGCTTCAACCGCACAAGCGTTCGTCTGAAACCAGTACTTCTGGTGAGTCGTGATACCTCGCGGCTTGCTTCAACCGCACAAGCGTTCGTCTGAAACGAACATCTCGCTGGTCCCGGTCGGGATTCGATTCGTGCTTCAACCGCACAAGCGTTCGTCTGAAACCTGGGTATCGTCGGTCAACAGCGTGATATCCATCCGCGCTTCAACCGCACAAGCGTTCGTCTGAAACGAGAATGTTCTGGAACGCCGTGGACCGCGTGACGCGGCTTCAACCGCACAAGCGTTCGTCTGAAACGTTCGAGGCTCACGACGACACCGGCGGCGCTGTCTATGCTTCAACCGCACAAGCGTTCGTCTGAAACGCGGTCACTCCGTTCACCTGCTTGCCACCTTCGATGCTTCAACCGCACAAGCGTTCGTCTGAAACGGATGCGACTGTCGCTCGCTCCCGGCGGGACGATGAAGCTTCAACCGCACAAGCGTTCGTCTGAAACGGTTTTCTGACCCACTGACCATGGGCTCTGGAACGGGCTTCAACCGCACAAGCGTTCGTCTGAAACGCGCCGCCAAGACCAAGGCTGATCCAGAGCGGCGCGCTTCAACCGCACAAGCGTTCGTCTGAAACTACGGTGTGGGGCTTTCCTCGGAATACTTGATCGAGCTTCAACCGCACAAGCGTTCGTCTGAAACGAGCGACGAACGTATGAGTAAAACGCAAATACAGCTTCAACCGCACAAGCGTTCGTCTGAAACTGAAGGTGTTTCACAACGGTCCCTGGGCCAAGGAGGGCTTCAACCGCACAAGCGTTCGTCTGAAACAGTGAGTCGTGGGTATCAGAAACAGTTAGGGATTGGCTTCAACCGCACAAGCGTTCGTCTGAAACCGTTCTCCAGTTGGAGCGCAACATCGGCGGCGAGTGGCGGCTTCAACCGCACAAGCGTTCGTCTGAAACACTGCATAGATAATGTTCCGTCGCCCTGTGAAACGGGCTTCAACCGCACAAGCGTTCGTCTGAAACGGTGTGTCGGGATATGGGCCTGGGCCGTCATCGATTGGCTTCAACCGCACAAGCGTTCGTCTGAAACAGACCTACCAAACTGTTAGTTTGGTCAATATAAAGGGCTTCAACCGCACAAGCGTTCGTCTGAAACGTGTTTCGCACCGTGACGGTGGCCCTCGAAGGGCTGATCGCTTCAACCGCACAAGCGTTCGTCTGAAACAGGCAGTTTCGTCATGGCAAGAGAGTGGTTCAGTTAGCTTCAACCGCACAAGCGTTCGTCTGAAACAGTGATCGTCGTGTCAGTCTTCCCGTTCTCGTAGTCGCTTCAACCGCACAAGCGTTCGTCTGAAACCGGGAAGCCTTCAGACGAGTTCGTCGACGATGTGCTTCAACCGCACAAGCGTTCGTCTGAAACCGGCCGGTGCGATACTGATCGGGGTGGTCGACGGATGCTTCAACCGCACAAGCGTTCGTCTGAAACTACATCGAGAAGCACAACGGGGACCTGCGAGAGTGCGCTTCAACCGCACAAGCGTTCGTCTGAAACGATCATGGTCAGGAGCCGCGGACTACGTCGAGATCGCTTCAACCGCACAAGCGTTCGTCTGAAACCAGGCACTCAGCGAGAGTTTCGGGAGTACGCGCGGGGGCTTCAACCGCACAAGCGTTCGTCTGAAACCTCGGATGTGCCGTGGGTTATTGACTCTGGTCAGGCTTCAACCGCACAAGCGTTCGTCTGAAACAGGTTACCGTCAGATGACGTGTACGGGACTGTTGCCGCTTCAACCGCACAAGCGTTCGTCTGAAACTCTCTACACGTTCGATCGAGCGCTGAGAGACCAGCTTCAACCGCACAAGCGTTCGTCTGAAACAAACACACATCGGGCCCATTAGGGCCCGTCTGTAGTCGCTTCAACCGCACAAGCGTTCGTCTGAAACAGTAACATTTGGGCGGTGCTCACCGCCGCCACGCCCGCTTCAACCGCACAAGCGTTCGTCTGAAACACCGTCGGTGCTGGGAGGCCAGTCACGCCACCAGAGCTTCAACCGCACAAGCGTTCGTCTGAAACCTTCGACGTGGAGATCACCGAAGCCCGGCTTGTGGCTTCAACCGCACAAGCGTTCGTCTGAAACAAGAACATCGCGCCTATTGCCAGTGCAACTCCGAGCTTCAACCGCACAAGCGTTCGTCTGAAACGAGTGCCAAGGTTAGCATGAAGAGTGCCAGAGGCGGGCTTCAACCGCACAAGCGTTCGTCTGAAACCGGAGCGGGTCCTCCAGGTTGGCTTCGGACCTCACCAGCTTCAACCGCACAAGCGTTCGTCTGAAACAGCGTCACATCAACGTCGACCGGGCTCGAGCCGTTGCTTCAACCGCACAAGCGTTCGTCTGAAACCGGTGGACAAAATACGGTAAAGACCGGATCTACATGCTTCAACCGCACAAGCGTTCGTCTGAAACCCGTGAGTGCGTCGACGTCCTAGGGGAGGTTCCCGAAGCTTCAACCGCACAAGCGTTCGTCTGAAACTGCTGTTCGGCGTTGCTCGGCCCTCCATCGGTCAGCTTCAACCGCACAAGCGTTCGTCTGAAACTCGACGATCTCCGCGAGCGGATGGACGGTGATTGGGGGCTTCAACCGCACAAGCGTTCGTCTGAAACAGACGTACCCGTCGCTCGGCCAGATCTCGATCTGGATGCTTCAACCGCACAAGCGTTCGTCTGAAACACGAGACCGAGAAAAAGGTCCTTGATCTGCTGCGGGCTTCAACCGCACAAGCGTTCGTCTGAAACGAGCTCGCTGAGGAGTTAGACGATACTACATGACTGAGCTTCAACCGCACAAGCGTTCGTCTGAAACCTCGGGGGATCGAGAGTGATCCAACGGACGCCGGGCTTCAACCGCACAAGCGTTCGTCTGAAACCCGTGGGAGTATCCACAACATGCGGACGAACGTCGCTTCAACCGCACAAGCGTTCGTCTGAAACACGAGGGGCAACTCAGGCCTATCGAATACGGGAGTAGCTTCAACCGCACAAGCGTTCGTCTGAAACTCCCAGAACTCTTGCTGGTTTGGATTTAATCGAAGAGGCTTCAACCGCACAAGCGTTCGTCTGAAACGCCGTCGAATTGGCCTACCAGATGGGTGAGATGACGCTTCAACCGCACAAGCGTTCGTCTGAAACGACTGGCTCGCCCTCGGGCTCTTCGGGCGGCTCGGGCTTCAACCGCACAAGCGTTCGTCTGAAACGCGAAGATCCTCACACTGACGCGGAGGTTGTCCACGCTTCAACCGCACAAGCGTTCGTCTGAAACGCGTGTCGCCACGCCCATCTCGTTGAGTTCAGAGGCTTCAACCGCACAAGCGTTCGTCTGAAACTCTGGATGTACTCTTGACCACTCTTGATCTCCTCTATGCTTCAACCGCACAAGCGTTCGTCTGAAACACCGACGAAGTGGTCGACAGTTCGACGTTCCGATAGCTTCAACCGCACAAGCGTTCGTCTGAAACGAGAAGGCGGAGATTCTTTAACATGGGAGTGTAAGATAGCTTCAACCGCACAAGCGTTCGTCTGAAACGCCGCGCCCTGGACGGCACTCGATGGGCTCTCGAAGCTTCAACCGCACAAGCGTTCGTCTGAAACCATGCCCGATTCCCGGGCCATAGCCACTCTACCAACCACTCCCACTAAAGGACTTCCGTCGACCCTCA
>Ga0306887_100207_pt1 | contig 19214 bp, 26 predicted proteins | sample AntDeeMetagen138_FD_190453 | JGI IMG/M metagenome (GOLD analysis project Ga0306887, IMG submission 190453) | Saline lake microbial communities from Deep lake, Antarctica - Metagenome #138 (v2) (version 2) | ecosystem: Environmental > Aquatic > Non-marine Saline and Alkaline > Saline | place...
GGCGGCCGCTCACGGCGAAACCGCAAATGAGTGCGATGAGTGTGGCTATTTGATCCCATCGGCTCGTCAAGTTGCGCTGCCGGGCGTCCGGCACTGTGTTGAATGCGCCGAAATGCTCGAACGTCGGGCTAAGGGGTTTGCACGATGAGTGGGAAGCCGTGGACACAGGCCGAGTCAGACACGGTTCTGCGCCGCTATCCGCACGAGCCGACTGAGGGCATCTCGCGTGACATGGGCCGCACGGCGTCCGCCATCTATCAGCATGCGCGCAGGCACGGTGTCTACAAGTCGGCTGCGCACAAGCTCGCTATGCAGCGCAAAGGCAGCGACGCGCTGCAGGCGGCAGGTCGCGCGCATCGTTTTCATACCGGGCAGTGGCCGTGGAACAAGGGCACGCATATTGATAATGGCTCGTGGCACCGTTTTGAGAAAGGCCACCGGCCGCACACCTGGCGCCCGGTTGGCTCGGAGCGAATTAACAAGGACGGCCAGCGCGAGCGCAAGACCGCCGAGCCGCGCACATGGAAGACGCTGCACGTCATCGAATGGGAGCGCCACAACGGGCCGGTCCCGGCTGGCCACATCGTCGTGTTCGCGAATCGCGACCCCGGCGACTTGCGCATCGAGAATCTGATCTGCATCGACCGCGCCGAGAACATGCGACGCAACACGATCCATCGCTACCCCCGAGATCTGATGCGCACCGCGATACAGCTTGGCTGGTTCAACCGAAAACTAAAACAGGAGCAATCGAAATGAATGATTTGAAAGAGCTGCGCGACCATCTGTTCGGCGCGATGCGGATGGTTAAGTCGGGCGAAATGGGTGTGGCTCAGGCGCGCACGATCAGCGACATTGGCCGCACGTTGATCGACACCGCAAAAATTGAGCTGCAGTACATGGAGCATGTTGAAGAGCGCTGTGATAGCGGTTTTGTTCGGATCGTAAAAACGAGCCCGGAACCGATCGGTAACGTGCGCCAGATTGGCGGGCGCTCGGCGTGAGCGACCTCGAGCGAGAGACGATATGAGCGAACACACCGAACAAACCACGCTGATCCGTATGTGCGACTGGAACGCGCGGGCGCATCCGGACCTATCGATGCTGTACGCGGTGCCGAACGGTTCCGAGCGCCATCCGGCAGTGGCCGGAAAGCTCAAGGCGGAGGGCGTGCGACGCGGGGTGCCGGATCTGTGCCTGCCGGTGGCGCGCGACGGATACCACGGGCTGTACGTCGAAATGAAAACGGTGACCGGCAGAACGCGCCCGGATCAGCGCGACTGGATCGAGCGGCTGCAGGGGCAGGGTTATCGCGCGGTGGTGTGCCGGGGCTGGGCCGCGGCGTGGAACGAGATTGCGAATTATCTGGACATTCGGCAGGAGAAATTTTGAGTAACACACAGCCTGACCGACTTCTCGACCAACGCCGCCGCCGCGTTGAGGGGCTTCTATGGGACTGGGCCGAGCATCTACAAACGCCCGAGTCGGTTACGGGCTATCCGTCCACGTCGCCGACATATCGGATGATGCAGGCCGCCACGCCGGACGCGTCTGGCAGGTCTAGCACATGCGACCAGTGGCATGGGCGCCAGCAGCGCCGCGGCGGGGAGCTGACAATCACACCTGCCGGCGCCTGCCACCATCGAGAAACGCGATCCGCAAAAATTGGCGACCTAACGCAGCCTGAAACCGATGCGGATCTGATGGGGCCGTCGACGCAAATGATCACGCAGATCGTCGCGACGTTCCCTGCGTATCAGCGGGACATTCTGATGATTCGATTCATCGAGCGGGTACGGGATTTCAGGGAGATCGCGACGATCCTACGCGGCCAGGCACAGGAACGCGGTTATTCGGCCAGCGGATGCGACAGAAATACGGTAGCGGTGCTGTACAAGCAAGCGCTAGATCATATATACCGGCTGCGGTTTGAGACGGCGGAACCGGCGCGGCGGTCGATCGTGCCGGATTTTACAGGACAATACGAATGAGTATGGGTGGACACCAAAGCGCAGCGGCACAGAAAGACGAATGGCTCACGCCGCGCCATGTGTTGGACGCGCTGGGTGCATTTGATCTTGACCCGTGCGCGCCGATTGAACGGCCGTGGGAAACCGCCGCGAAGCACTACACCGTGCTTGACGATGGACTGAAACAGCCGTGGAAAGGCCGCGTGTGGTGCAACCCGCCGTATGGGCTGGCCGCTGCGCAGTGGCTTGCGCGCTGCGCTGACCACGGTAACGCCACTGCGCTGATTTTTGCCAGGACAGAAACCCGCATGTTTTTCGACCACGTATGGCCAAAGGCAAGCGGGATCTTGTTCTTGGAGGGACGGCTGTATTTCCACCATGTGACCGGCGAGCGCGCAGCAGCGAATGCCGGCGCACCGTCGGTGCTGGTGGCCTACGGAAACGACAACGCCGCCGCCTTGAAAGCGTGCGGATTACCGGGCAGGTTCATTGCCCTCTAACACCTAGCTATGCGCCCGCGCTTCGCGGGTCAACTGCAGCGATTCGTTAGGTTTTATCAAGTATGGGGCGATGCTGAAAAACGTAGAAGCACTGCCGTCAGATAGCGAGAGCAAGCTGTTAAATCAGCAGTCTGGAACGGATGGGCACGCAAGCGATGCCGGGCAACTGGCTAGGGTCTATGGGCGAGCCACCTATAAATAGACCGGGCGAATACGGGCAAATAAACCCCGCGTGTTTTACCTGATTGACAGGGCATAGCTGGAGTAACGTCCAGCCCCCATACTTGATAGAACCATCTTGAGCAGGCAATAAATGACGCTACGAAACAAAATTTGCATGGGGAAAATCAGGTGGTGTATCTGCCACGGCCCGGACGCGAGCCATTTGCACAATGCCGAATGGCACGGACTAAAAAGGGACGCTCTGGCGCGCATGCCGATATTGACAACGAACGGACGGGCCGCACGGCTAACACGGCATGAATGGCGCGATGCCTGGGCGATGGACACACAATGCGACGTGAAAGAAATCACGTTTTGGAATAATGGGAGTATGTTATGAGCAGAGTGTTGACACAGTGCATGCATAGAGGTACCATCCATACATACGCTATCCGAATTGCCACCAAGCCCCGATAGCCGCGGGTTTTGTGGCCAACAGTCAGCCCTCGCCAGTCCAGACACACAACATCATATTTGGTAATTAGCTGGCACGGCAGGGCATCTATTCAGCGGGCGAGGGGCCAGGTTCCTAAGCATTGGGGCCTGGCACCGAGCCACCACGTTCCCGCTCTGAAAATTTCATCGGGCTTGCGGATCTGACCGCGCGCTAGACGCGTCATTAGGATCCACCGGCCCGCCACGCATCTCAACGATGCGCAAACCGGCGGGCCTCTAATCTCCTCCGCAGGTTTCCCGCCTGCGTACCCTGCGAGCGGTTTTCCTCATTTCCCACTCGCGCTTGGCCGGTTTGGATCGGGCGTGCCCGGTCGCCGGCCTTTTTTATTCGATCGTCGATATGTGTTTCATTCTGAGGTAAACGCGATGGGTGATATATCAAAGCATTTCGATCGCGCCGAGTTCGCCTGTAGTTGCGGCTGCGGGTTCAACACGGTTGATGTGTCGACGCTCGCCATGCTCGAGCAGGTGAGAGAGCACTTTGACAGCGCGGTGATGATTAACAGCGGCTGTCGGTGTGCCGATTACAACCGCCGGATCGGTGGCGCCACCCATAGCCAGCATATCTATGCGCGCGCGGCGGATATTCGTGTGAGTGGCGTGTCACCGGACACGGTGCATGACTTCATCGACAAGGTGCTGCTGGCCGGCACGGGCGGCCTGGGTCGATACAACACGTTCACGCACGCCGACACGCGCAGCAATGGCCCGGCCCGGTGGAACGGCTGATGATCAGCCGAATCAGCGATAGCATTGTGGGCGTGGCATTTGTTGTGCTGGCAATCGTCAGCCTGTGGATTGGGATGGATTGAAGATGAGCGTCGCAGAGAAATCGCGCACGCTCGCGCGGCAGGTGGATGAGTGGCGAATCGTCCCGCGCCTGATGATCGCGCTGTATGGGACAGTTTGCTATCTCGCGTTCAGCTGGTTTGTTGGCCTGGAGGATCCGACCGTGGCGCAGACGACGTTTGCGACGGCGGTATGGGGCGCGGCTGCAGTCTGGTTCAAGTTTTACGTGGACTCTGGCCGCGGCACGCCGCGCGAGTAAGCGATGATTGCCGCGCTCCGGGGGTGCCGCTCTACATGATCGCTGCCCTGTTGGCCGCCCTGGTCACGACCGGCGTGCTGTTGCGCGGAGCCTGGCAGGACGAGGCGCGAGCCGAGGCACTGAATAGTCAGTGGCAGACGACGTTCGACGGCCAGCAGCGCGCTATTCAGAACATGCGCGCTTACCAGGCGGCCGCAGATAAGCTGGTACAAGAAACAGAGCAGGCGCGGCAGATCGAGCGCGAGCGCGCTTCGGGCCTGTCGGCGCGGCTTCAGGAGGCGTTGCGTGCAGACAGCGAGTACCAGACGTGTCGCGATGTGCGCCTGCCTGCTGATGCTCTCGATGCTATTGACCGCATGCGGGATCCGGATGCCACCGGCGCCGTCGACGACTGAGCGCGCGCCGCCACCCGCTGCGTTGTACGCCGGCGGGTGCCCGCTGCCGGGTCGGGCGGGTTCGTCGGTCGGCTATTTGGTGGAGTCGTATCTGCCAGCATTGATTGCTCAGGCGCGTGATTGTGATCGGCGTATGCAGGCTATTGCGGCCTGGGCTGACCGCGGCGCGAGCGGCACGCAGTGAGAATGACTCGGATCATCGCTGGCCTGCTGTGCGCCGCAGCGTTTGCTGTGGCCCGTCACGGCGCCCGATTGGCGCTGGCGCTGTTGGTGAGCGCGGCGCTGTTGTGTGGTTGCGCGCTGGTCCCGGCGCCAACGCTGGAAACAACCGGCAGCCTGCCCCTCGATAAGGCGCCGCCGTGGAGCGCCTTGAGGATGTACGAGGCCGGCCGTCGTGATGCGCTCGACGATCTGCGCAAGGCGGCGGTCTGGTCGCGCCCAATATATAGCTGCGATGACGTGGTGTCGTACGTCGACTCCGATCTGCCAGTGCCGAGCTGGAAGTCCCGCGAAACCGATATGAAGCTGCTCGACACATGCCGCAAGAACGGGAACTACAACGCCGGCCTGGCTGCGGAGATGCGGGCGGTGTTGAAGGCGGCCCAGTGAAACAGATCATGGACGACTGGGGCCGGCCGATTATCCTGTGGGCGGTCATGGGCCTGTTCGTGTTTGCCGGCGGCAGAGCGACCAGCGCATGGGACGCGATCGCAGAAAAGACCGAGAACGCGGTCAGTCAGCAGAAATTCGAGGGGCTGGATGACACGGTTCGCTCGCTGGAGCGCAGTCTCGATAAGCTGCTCGGCCTGCGCGGCGATATCGCCGTTCTCACGTCACAGATATCAGAGTTCAATTCTGCCGCTCAGGGGTTCGCTCTCACTCAGCAGACCGTGGCACGCAACGACAGTGAGATAACGCGTTTGCGTAAGCGCGGACAGTACATGCGGGACAGCGTCAACCGGGTATGCGAGCGCCTCGACATGGTTTGCGCGACACGCAATGCGATGTACGTGCCGCCCAGTCCATGGCCTAAGCCGCAGCACTATGGCCTGCGTGTGGCTCTACACGAGTCCGCGGGCGAGGGCTGGCGGGTCCGGTGGCCTGTTCTGCATGTTGGCCACGGCGCCTGATGCATGCTTGAAACTGAACCGAACCTGAACGAAAACCGAGGGGACCCTGGGCATTTGGCCTCTTGTTTACGAATCGGCGAAGTCGCGATTCTCGACCAATTTTCGACCCCCATAGGCAGCAGCAGCAGTCGAATCAATCGGTTGGTGCCTTTGAATAACGAGGCGCACTGACTGCACAGGGCTTGAGGTATTCCGGTGGGTGATGCAGCTGATATACGAAACGCATACAACTGGAACGTCACAAGCATCGCTCGTGCATTTGGACTGCACCGAAACACGGTCAGCGCTCGGCTCAGGGATTCTTCGATTCAGCCCGTGTCGCGCAAAGGCAACGCGCCGCTGTACGCACTGGCTGATATCGGCCCGGCGCTGTTCTCGGGCCGCGGCGTTGGCGGATCGACAATTTCGCCGGACGAGATGGATCCGCAATCGCGGCGGGCCTGGTATCAGTCTGAAAATGAACGGCTCAAATTCGAGACCGACCAGCGCCATCTGATACCGGATGATGAAATGGCCCGCGAGCAGGCGGTCTTGATGAAGGCGGTCGCGAACAGCATGGACAGTTTGCCGGACGTGCTCGAGCGCGAATGCGGCATGACGGGCGCCCAGCTTGAACTGGTGCAGACGGTCATCGACTCGATCCGCGAGACGATGTATATCGAGGCCGCGGAATGAGCTCAGCCAGCGCAGCGACTATCCGTCGCGACGTGGCTGAGATGCTCCGGCCGCCGAGACGTATATCAGTATCGGAGGCGGCGCAGGAATATCTGCGCGTGGTGGACGGCGGCGGCAACGTCACGCCGTGGTCGGCCACGATGACGCCGTACATGCTTGAGCCGATGGACTGCCTGTCGTCGCGCCGCCATGACGCGGTGGTGTTCATCGGTCCGTCCAGGTCGGGGAAAACATTAGCTCTCGTCGATGCGTGGCAGGCGTATTGCCGAACGTGTGATCCGGGCGATATGTTGATCACGCAGATCACGGAAGACAAGGCGCGCGAGTACAGCAAGGTTAGGATCGCGCGCCAGCTGCAGCACAGTCCGGAAATGGCGAAGCGGATCAGCCCGCGCGCCCACGACGACAACGTCCACGACAAGATTTTTCGCGACGGCTCGCTGCTGTCGATCAAGTGGCCGTCGAAGAACACATTCGCGAGTTCGGATTACCGCTACGTCGCGCTGACCGACTACGACCGCCTGCCGGCGAACATCGACGGCGAGGGCGACCCGTTCAGCCTGGCCAGCAAGCGTACGCAGACATTCCTGTCGCGCGGCATGTGCCTGGCCGAAAGTTCGCCCGGCGTGATCGTCGACGGCGACCTGGTCGACTGGCGCGCGCCGGACGATCAGCCCCACATGATGCCGCCGGTGCGGGGCATTTGCGATCTGTTCAACGGTGGCGATCGGCGGCGCCTTTACTGGCCCTGCGATGGCTGCGGCGGCTTCTATCGTCCCAGCCTGGAGAATTGGAATCACGAGCTGGCGCAGCCGGAATGCCCACATTGCGGGCACAACCCGGGAGAGATGGACAAGCGCCGCCTGAATAGCCATAGGCTCTGGCTGCCGGAGGGCTGCACGTTCAGCCCGAGCGGAACCGTACAAGGCGCGCCCCGCCAGACGCGCGCCGCATCATTCGCCATGGAAGGCCCGGCCGCCGCATATCAACCGTGGGGCAGCTTGTCGTCCAAACTGTTGTCGGCCGAACAGACCTACGAACAGACCGGCTCGCAGGAAACGCTGCAGACCGTCACCAACACCGACTGGGGCCGGCCGTACGTTACACGGCGCAAGACCACGGCACACTCGAGCGACCAGCTCGCCGATCGCGCCACGGTCGGCGAGCTCAAGGTCGTACCGGCCGGCGTGCGGTTTCTCACCTGCACCGTCGACGTGCAGGGAGGCAAGAGTTCGCGCTTCGTAGTGCAGGTGCACGGCCATGGCCCGGAGCGCGAGCGCTGGGTGATCGACCGGTTCAACATCAAAGAGGATCGCGGGCCAGACGGCACCGACCCGCCGACCGCGATCCGGCCGGCGACACAGCCGGAAGACTGGGACGTGCTCACGCGCGATCTGCTCGGCCGCACCTATGCGCTGGCCGGCGAACGCTCGCTGCGTATGCCGATCATGATGTTCGGCGTGGATACCGGCGGCGAAGCTGCGCGCGACGGCAGCGGCGGCAGCGTTACGCGCCAAGCGTACGACTGGTATCGCCGCATTGTCGGGCTCGGCCATGCCAAGCGCGTCATGCTGATCAAAGGCGCGACGCACAAACAACAGGCGCGCATACGCTGGACATCGCCAGAGAGTCGCGGCAAAGCCGGGGCAAAAGGCGATATCCCGCTCGCGATTGTCGACAAGGACCAGTTGATAGACGAAACCTACGGCCAGCTCGAGCGCGAGCTACCGGGGCCAAACTACCTGCATACGCCGGCCCGACGCAGCCAGAAAGGCGATCCGGGCATCGGCCAATGGTGGTACGACGAACTCGTCTCCATGGTGCGTAACGACAAGGGCCGCTACGAGCGCCGTACGTCACACGCCGCCAACGAAGCCATGATCCTGCTGGCCTACGATCTGGCGCTGCTCACACACCTGGGAAGCGAGAAAATCGATTGGGACAGCCCGCCCGACTGGGCGAAATCTTGGGACAGCAACCCGCTGCTCAAAAATCACGCGCTGCTCATGTCGCCGGCCCGACGCCGGCGGCCACGTCGCAGGCAAAGCCAGTATTTGAACAGGTGATCGCATGATGGCCACAATAAACATCGCCGCGGCACTGCTCAGCGACGACGACGCCCTGCGCATCATTCGAGAATTCGCCGAGCTGGGTTTCGACATCAACGCCACCGGCCCAACGGACGACGCCAGCTACGGCGCAGACCCAGCCGCAGCGCAAGACCCGGACTGCATGGCGCCGACCGACCGCCGCGCCTGGTATCAGTCCGAACTCATGCGCCAGCAGATCAATCGCGAGATGGTTGGCGCTCCGCCGCGCGGCTGGCAGATCAACGCTACCCGCGACGAGGTAGGCGAATAACTATGGCACTCACGCCGGAACAACGCGCCCAGCGCCAGAAATGGCTCAACGAACTCGAAGAAGCGCGCGCCTCGGGCGCCACGCGTATCCGCTACCGTGACCGCGATGTCACGTTTCGTTCGCTCGACGAGCTTGATCGCCTCATCCGCGAAGCGCACCGCGAACTGTCCGGCCAGACTCGAGTACGCCGCGCGCGCACGTTCGGCGTCTACAGCACCAAAGGCGTGTGATGAGCTGTCAAGGATTCCTTGACAGCTGCCGCCTGCGATACAGCTTTCCCAACCCCGGAACTTAAATGCCCGCAATCCTCGACCAACACGGCAATGCATTCACCCGTGTAGGCGGGAGCGTGCCCACGCCGTACGAAGCGGGCGGCCAAGGCCGGCGGCTGCGCGGCTGGATGGCTTCCGGAACCGGCCCCAACGACTCGGCCACCGGCAACGCGCAGACCCTGCGCAACCGCTCGCGCCAGCAGTACCGCAACAACGGCTACGCCCAGAGCGGCATCAACAAGTTGGTGTCCAATATCATCGGCACCGGCATCAAGCCCCGATCGGCCGCCGACGACAAGGGCTGGCAGCGCGCCGCGCAGATGGAGTTCGAGTCCTGGGGCGAAGAGTGCGACCCGGAGGGCGTGCTCGGCATCTACGGCTTGCAGGCGCAAGCGGTCAACGCCTGGCTGCAGGGCGGTGAGTGTTTCATCCGCAAACGTGACCGCCGCGACAGCGACGGGTTATCCGTGCCGCTGCAGATTCAGGTCATGGAAGCTGAAATGTGTCCGGTGAACTATTCGGGCAGCAATCCGCGCAACGGCAACGCCATTCGCCGCGGCATCGAATACAACCGCATCGGCCGGCGCGCGGCGTACTGGTTCTACAAGAGCCACCCGGGCGATGGCTGGATGATGGGCGTGGACGGCCTGCAGCTGACGAGGGTGAAGGCCGAAGACGTGATCCATCTGTTCGACCCGGTGCGTGCCGGCCAGACGCGCGGCATCATCAAGATGGCGCCGGTGCTGCTGCGCATGTACGACGTCGACAAATACGACGACGCCACGCTCATGCGCCAGCAGATCGCCAACCTGTACGCCGGGTTCGTGACCAACCAGTCGCCGGACAACCCCGCGCCGCTGCCGCATTCGCTGAGCGCCGATGAGCTCGACGCCAGCAACGACGACCCGGCGCCGATCGAAGACCTGAGCATGGAGCCCGGCGTGATCCAGGAGCTGCTGGCAGGCCAGGACATCAAGTTCGCCTCGCCGCCGGACGCCGGCAGCACCTACGGCGACTTCATGCGCCAGCAGCTCATGGCCGAAGCGGCCGGTCTCGAGATTCCGTATGAGGTGCTGACCGGCGACTTCAGCCAGATCAACGACCGCACCGCGCGCGTAGTGCTCAACCAGTTCTACCGGCGCGTGCAGCAATGGCAGCAGCATATCGTCGTGCACCAGATGTGTCGGCGCATATGGGCCGATTGGTTCTTGCCCAAGGCGATCTTGACCAACGCGCTGAGCGCGCCCGGATTCGACGCCAACCCTGAGCAATACACCCGGGCCAAACATATCCCGCAGGCCTGGCAGTACATCCACCCGGTGCAGGACGTCCAGTCCGACCGCGAAGCAGTACGTGCCGGCTTCAAGACCCGCGGCGACGTGATCAGCGAAAGCCGCGGCGAGGATATCGACGACGTCGACGCCCGCCAGGCAATGGAGAACACCGGCGCCGACGATCTCGACCTGGTGCACGACACCGACCCGCGCCAGACCGATAACAGCGGCAAGCGGGTGGATGCCGCGCCGACCGAAGCCGAGCAGACACAGGACGCCACCACATGAGTTATCAACACATCGCAGCACAGATATTCGGTCGATCGCTCATGATCGAGCCGCAGCGCGCCCGGACCATGGTGTCGGCGCTGGTCGATCGCCTGAACGTGCAATCGCTGCACATGCACGACGGCGCCATTCTGGAACGTGCGGATATGCAGGCGGTGCTGGACAACTGGAGCGCGAGCGGCAAGACGCTCGCCAAGACCGTCGACGGCATTGCCGTGATCGAGGTGGACGGCACTATCACGCACAAATTCGGGCATCTGAACCCATCCAGCGGCATGGTCGGCCTCGACGGACTGCAGGCGCTGATTCAGTCCGCGGACGCAGATCCGGAGGTGCGCGGCATTCTGCTGGACTTCAACAGCCCCGGCGGCTCGGTGTCCGGCACGTTCGACCTGGCGCAGCTCATCCACGATATCGACACGCCGATCTGGTCGCTGGTCGACGAACTGTGCTGCTCGGCGGCGTACGCGCTGGCCGCGGCGACCGACCGGATTGTTGCCCCGCGCACCGCGCAGACCGGATCGGTCGGCGTGATCGCTATGCATGAAAACATCGCCGGCGCGCTCGAACAGCAGGGCCGCGAAATCACGCTGATAACCGCCGGGGCCCGCAAAGCCGAAGGCAACAGCTTGGCGCCGTTGCCCGACAACGTCCACGCGCGCATGCAGGCCGACGTGGACGAGGTGTATTCGATGTTCGTCGACAGCGTGGCCCAGTACCGCGGACTGTCGGCCGACGCGGTGCGCAAGACCGAGGCGGGCGTGCTCAACGCCCGCGAAGCCCTGGAGCTAGGCCTGATCGACGAGATCATGCCGGCCCACGATGCGCTGGAGGCGTTCGATAAGACGCTGCGGCGCAATTCCAACCCCATCCGAAAAGGAATGAACGCAATGGCCCTATCTCTGTTCGGGCGCAAGCCCAAAGCTCAAGCGTCGTCGGAGCAGACGGCGGCTGAATCGCCCGGCATCGCCGACCAGCTCGCTGCCGCCGGATTTACCGTGCACACCAACGACGACGGTAGCGTTGCCGGCATCGGCGCCGATACGACCGACGAGCACGGCGAAGCGCAGACGCTGGCGTTTACGGCCGTACCCGGTGCGGCGGGTGAGCCGTTGTTCACCGAGGCCGAGGCCCGTAACCAGTTCGGCGCACCCGACAACGCCGCTAGCCTCGACGCTCTGGTCGAACTCTGCAGCGAGCACGAATGTGACGGGCTCGCCAAACGGCTGCGCGATCGCGGCGTTACCGCCGAGCAGGCCGAGACCATCATGGCGGACGTCGATGCCATCCGCGTCAATATGGCGGCCACGTTCCCCGAAGACAACAAGGCCGCCGGCGCGCTGGCCGATCAGTTCGCGATTGCGGCCCACGGCAACGATACGGCGCAGTTCGCGGACGCCCTCGGATCGCTCATGGTCGAAGCATGCGCACGCATGTCGGGCGAAGAAATCGACCACCACCAACCCACTGGGCAGCAGGAAGGAGTGGCATCGAATGCTCTCGTGGCTGCCGCCAACCGCATGAACGGGAGCAAGTAATGCAGACCCATACCTACGAACGCGACAATCTCTTGTCCGGCGACTTTCCGCTCGTGACGCGGGCGGTCACCATTGCATCGGGCCAGACGCTGGCACGCGGCGCCATTCTTGGCAATAACGGCACGGCCTATGTTCAGGCCGACAGCACGCTGGTTGACGGCAGCGAGGCCGCCGTGGCCATTTTGGCCGAGAACGTGGACGCCACCGGCGGCGACACGCCGGCGATTGCCTATCTCACCGGCCAGTTCAACGAGCGCGCCGTCGGCGTGACCGGTTCCGACACCGCGGCCGGCTTCCGCGACGCGCTGCGCGCGTACAGCATCTTTCTCGAACCCAGCGTCTCCAAGTAACTGGCGCATCACCCAAGGAGGTATTCAATGGACATATCCATGTTCGAAACCCGCACGATGCTCCAGGCACTGGAGCAGCTGCACCCGCCCAAGACGTTCCTGCTGGACACGTTCTTCCCGACCGTCGAGACGTCCGACTCCGAGTATGTCGATATCGACATCTACAAGGGCAAGCGCCGGCTCGCGCCGTTCGTCAACCCGGCCCGTCAGGGCAAAGTCGTCGAAGCGCTCGGCTACACCACGCGCAGCTACAAGCCGCCGTACATCAAAATGAAGATGCCCACCACGGCTGCGGAGATCATGAGCCGCACCATGGGCAATCACATCTATCAAGACGGCCAGTCGCCGTCTGAGCGGGCCGCCACCCGTGCCATGCGCGACATGCAGGAACTGCGCGAGATGATCGTGCGGCGCGAAGAATGGATGGCCGCCCAGGCGCTGGACGGCGGCCAGATCGCGGTCGAAGGCGAAGGTGTGAGCGACGTGCTCGACTTCCAGATGGAAGACGCCAACAAGATCGTGCTCTCGGGCACCAGCCAGTGGGACGGCGCGGACGCCGACATTGGCGCCGATATCCGCAACGCGCGGCGCGTGGTCGGCAAGCAGTCCGGCATCGTGCCCACCGACTTCGTGCTCGGCGAGCAGGCATATGACGCGCTGATCAAGAACCCCGCGCTGCTCAAGCAGCTCGACAACCGGCGCGTGAATACCGGCCAGATCGACCTGGCCGCCTATAGCGCGATGGGTGCGAGCTATGTCGGCAACCTGTTCGGCGCGGACCTGTGGACGTACGACGAGTGGTATACCGGCGACGACGGCGAGGAAAAGCCGATGGTGCCCGTGAACAAGGTGTTCGCCGGCAGCCGCCAGGCCCGCACCGCGCGCCACTACGGTGCGATCAAGGATCTGTCGGCCATCGCATCGGTGCCGTACTACCCCAAGAGCTGGGAAGAAGAAGATCCCAGCGTGCGGTGGATGATGCTGCAGTCGGCGCCGCTGGTCGTGCCGCACCAGATCGATGCGTTCGCGACGATCACCGTGGTCTCGGAGTAAGCGATGCAGATCGTTACCCGCTGCACCCTCAAACACCGGGGCAAGTACCTGCCGCCAAACGACGTGATCGACGTCGATGACGCGACCGCAAACGCCCTGATCGACCAGGGGCTGGCTGACAAGGCCGCGCCCAGCCCGGCCAAGCCGGCCGGCAAGAAGCCGGGCCGCAAGGCCACGCCTGCGCCGGACGACGCGCCGGCCGCGTAATCGACTCGGAGCGATGAATCAAAAGCCCGGTTCGCCGGGCTTTTCTTTGATCGCTGCGGATCGCTTCACCTATTTCTTGATCGGGTTTTGATCGCTTGACATCCTCCCCGCCCTAAAGGACGGGGTTTCTCGCGGAGGAAAGATGAATCTCGAACGCCTTACCACCCGCGCCGGCTTTCGCGCCTTCAGCCAGGGCGGGGCCGTGTATCGGGGCGGGCGCGTGCCGAATGGTGTGGTGCGCGGCATCAAGGCGGTGCTCGACCGCAATTACGAAGTCTACGACGACGACCAGATCGCCCGCCGTGTGACTGTCATTGCCGTATTGGTCGCCCAGGTGCCGGTATCCGAGCGGCGCGACACCATCGAGCGCGACGGCCAGACCTGGCAGGTCCACCAGGTGCTGGACGACGACGGGTTTGAACGCGTCCTAGAGGTGAGCTGATGCCGATCAAGTACCGACTCCAGGACATGGAGCAGTTGCGTACGCAGCTCGGCGAAGCCGGCAAGTCCGTCGACAAGGCACAGCGCTGGGCGATCAACGCCGTCTCGCGCAAGGCTGCGACCCATATCAGCAAGGATATCCGCAAGGTCTATGCGCTCAAGGCCGGCGATATCAAGAATTCGTTATCCGTGAACAAGTACCAGGACACCGGCCGGTCCTTGCTCTACACCGGCGGCAAGATCCCGCTGGAGCGGTTTGGCGGCAAAGACAAGCGCGTCCGGGTGAAGGCCAAGAGCAAGAAAGGCAAGCCGTTCAAAACCCACCGGCGGGCAGCCACGGCGCGAGTCCGCAAGGACAAGGGGCGCAAGACCGTACAGCCGGGCGGTTTTCTGGCCAAAGGGCGCATCTATCGGCGGCGCGAACAAGGCCGAAACGACAGCGCCGTCGTGCCGATGTACGGCCCGTCGATCCCCGGCATGGTCGCCTATCCGGAAACCATTCGCGGCGCCGAGCGGCTGGTACAAGACCAGCTGCCGCAAGAGTTTAGTGATCGGCTTGATTATCTGCTGAACCGGTAGCCAGGCATGCAAAACCCAGACATACAGCCCGCTCTGATCGAGCGCCTGCGCGCCGAGTGCGGCGATACGTTCCCTGTGATCGAGGACGCCTGGAATGCGCCGCCGGCGGAGCGCCTGTACGAAACCACGCCGGCCGCCTACGTGTTCCTTTATCACGAGGGCCCGGCCGGCGGTAGCGAGCCGGAGACGACCTGCCCGCGCCAGCGCGTGACGATGGTCTACGCGGTGCACCTGGTCGTGCCGTCCGAAACGTTCCGGGAGGACGCACACCGGATACGCGAAGCGCTGTTCGGCTGGTGCCCCACCGAGCAGCACGAGCCCATGGCCACCCGCGGCGGCGAACGCCTCAACGGCGCCATCGGCGGCCTGTACGTCGAATACCGCCAGCTCTGGTCAGTTGACACCTGGCTGCGCAACAACAACCCCAACGCATAGGAGCAACCCATGGCCACCCGATCCGGCGGATGCTATCGCATCCGCAACGGCAAACCGGTGCTCGTCGAGCGCACCGGCTACCGACCCGAAGCCGAGGCCGTGAAGAAAGACACGGCCACCGACACCACCGCGCCGAAGAAGGGCGCCAAGAAGGAGACGCCCGATGCTGACACGTAAGCAATATGCCCTCGTCAAGATCGAGACCACGGCCGGCGAGGACGCAACGCCCGATCTGTCCAACCGCATCGAGGCGGTCAACGAGTTCAGCCTGAGCCCCTACGAAGGGGACACGCAGACCCAGCAGCGATACCGCGACCATCTGGGCGGAAATGCCGAGGTCAACGTCGGGCCGTATACCATGCTCACCATCACCGTGCCGTTGGCCGGCTCCGGCACCGCCGGCACCGCGCCCAGCTTTGGCCCGTTGCTGCGTGCCTGCGGCCTGTCCGAGACCGCGGACCTCAACAGCGTGGCGTATGCGCCGGTCAGCGCGGATTTCGAAACCGTCACCATCTACTTTGTGATGGGCGACGATCAGCTGCACAAGATTACCAACGCCATCGGCACGCCGACCTACAATCTGTCAAGCGGCGAGTTTCCGACCGTCCAGTTCGAGATGATGGGGGTCTACAACCGACCCGAGGCGGTCGGCAGCTATTCCGGCGAGGTGCCCGATCAGGCCGGCGAGCTGCCGGTCAATTCGCGCAACACGACGATCAGCGTGCACGGCTTCAATGCCTGCGGCCAGTCGTACGAGCTCAACCAGAACAACACCACGATCCACCGCAACCTGATCGGCTGCGAAAGCTTCACAATTACCGAGCGTGACGCCAACGGCAGCGTGCAGGTCGACGCCCCCGATCTGGCGACTCAGGATTATTTCAAGGCGGTGGAGTCCCACGAGGGCACAACGACCGGGGCGATCGAGGTTGTGCACGGCGCCACGCCGGGCAATATCGTCACGCTCTCCGAGCCGACCGCCCAGCTGTCGACGATCAGCATCGCGGATCAGGACGGCGTCGTGCAGTACAGCATGAACCACAAGGCGCTGCCGGCCGATGGTGACGATGAATTCACCCTGGAGTTTTCCTGATGGCGATTCGTTTTGCACCGGTGGCCAAAGTCGCCACCGACGTCCCGATCCAGATGCTGCGCGAAGACGGCGGCTACGATGTCGGTGATCTGCGCGTCACCTACAAGGTGGAGCCGCACAGCAAGTTTCGAGAACTGGCGCGGCGCTTCGGGGCCGACGAGATCAGCGCGGCGCAGCTGCTGCGCGATCGAGTTCTGGACGTCGAGGGCGTGCTCGACGACGACGGCCAGGCCCGCGAATGCAGCGGCCAGCTGATCGACAAGATGGCCGACGATCCGGATATTGGGCCAGCGCTGATTGACCACTGGATGCGGCTACAGACGCGCCGCGACAAGGAAGCCGAAAAAAACTGATGGCCCTGGGCCGCCATTGGGCCGGCGGTGGCCGGGGTTCACAGTTTAAGGGCGCATCCGAGGCGTTTGGCACCGACAGCGACCGCCAGGAGACAGACTTGGAAATATGGCCCGAGCACGTGCAGGCATGGCACGTGTTCGCGGGCTGTGGCACGCAGTGGCGCGTTATTGCCGGCATGGGCGGCGTGGTTTACCAGGGGCTGGAGTACACCAGCGTCGAGGCTGTTATGCGCCTGCATGACGTGACAGATCGGGCGCGCTGCATGGCCGCGGTGCAGTGCCTCGAGATTGGCGCCCGTGAGGCCCTGAATCGTTAATTGACACCCCGCAAACTTGACGAAAAGAGCCCGCTACAACGCGGGCTTTTTTGTGCCCGGAGTTCGTAACCATGGCCAAGAAATTTAAGACTGGGATCATCATCACCGGCGACGCCAAGGGCGGCGTCAAGGCGATCAAGGCGACTGACAGCCAGCTGAAAACACTAGATCGCCAGCAAAAGCGCAATACTCGCAGTGCGGCCAAGATGGCGTCGGCGTTCAGCCACGTCCGGCGTAACGCCCGTCGCTATTCGGCCGCGCTCGGCGTGGCCGTTGTCGGCATAGTGGCACTCACGGCGCGCCAGGCTGCGGCCGTGCGCGATACCGACTCGCTGGCCAGAGCGCTCGGCGTATCGACCGGCGAATTTCAGGCGTTCCAATATGCGGCCGAACAGGCCGGCATCGGCGCCGACAAGGCCGGCGATATCATCAAGGACGTGAGCGACAAGCTCGGCGACGCCAGTCTGACCGGCGGCGGCGAGATGGCCGACGTGCTCGACCGCATCGGCTTGTCCGCCGAAGAACTGCTGAAATCCGGGCCGGTCGATCAACTGGTCGCGATCAGTGGCGCGATCAAGGATCTGCCCAAGGCGCAGCAAGTCACGGTCATGGAGTCGATCGCCGACGACGCGACGCGCCTGCTGCCGCTCATGCGCGATAACGCCAAGCTGCTGCGCGAGTACAACCAGGAAGCGAAAGACTTCGGCATCGCGCTTAGCGACGACGACGTGAATCGTCTGCTCGCTGCCAACCGCGCGACCGCGCGCTTCTCCGGGGCCATGCGCGGGCTCGGCAACGATATCGCGATCGCCGTCGCGCCGGCCATGACCAGCGCCATCGATGATATGGGCTATCTGCGCGATATCGTCCGCGATTCCGGCTTTCAGCAGAACCTGTCCACGCTGGCATCGGCGTTCGCCAGGACAGCCGGGTTCCTCGCCGAGGGTACGCGCGAGTTCGTGACATTCGGCAATCAGATCGGCACAGCGGCCGCGCACCTGGCTGGCTACTCGAACGAACTCGATGATATCGGCGCCAAGCTGCAGCGCCTGGAATCGCTGCGCGGATCGTCGACCATGTCGCGAGCTGGCTTGTTCAGCTTCGCCGGCGAGTTCGACACCTTTATCGACGACAGCGATATCGATCGTTACGTGACCAAGCTCAAAGCGCGCCGCGCCGAGATCGCGGGCGAGATGGCGTCGGTCGGCCAGGACACGGCCGGCGGCTCGCTGGCGCCGATCGACGTGAAACCCGACCCCTACGCGAGCCTGACCGACGAATACGACAAGCAGCATCGAAAGCTTGTGCAGCTGCGCGAAGACCGCACCAAGCTGCAGAAAGCTATTGCAGACGATCCCGATAACGCGGGCGCATACCGGCGCTCACTGTCGTCTGTCAACGATCAGATCGACCGGCTGAACAACGCAAGCCTCGGCGCAGCGGGCGCGCTCGGCGCGCAACAGAAAGCAGCCGCCAGGTTGACCGATCAGTACGACGGCGTTGCGGCCACGCTGCGCCGCCAGATCGCGCTCAGTGGAGAGACCGGCCAGGCCGCCGATATCCGGTATCAGATCGAACAGGGCGGGCTGCAGGGGCTGGACGCCGCGCGCGAACGCAATCTGACGAACATGGCGCGCGAGATCGACGCGCTCGAAGCACAGCGCACGGCGGTGCAATCGCTGTTTCCGGAATGGCAGAAACTGCAGCAAGCCAGCCAGCTGCGCCAGTCCGTGAGCGACCTGCCCGAAGGCATGCAGGAATTCGGCCAGCGTCGCGCCGCACAGATCGCAGGCGAGTCCGCGACCGCCGGACTGCCCGGCATGCAGGGGCTGGACCCTGAATATAACGGCGCGTTCGGTGAGGCGCAGCGCCTGGGCGATGAACGCGGCGAATACCAGCAGGCTTACGAACGCCGGCGCGAATCGTTCCTTGAATACGCGCGCACGCACGAGGAAGACAAAGCCACGGCCGATGCCGCGATCGAAGCGCTGGACAAGGCGCACCAGCAGCGTATGACTCAATACCAGGAACAAGAGCAGAGCGCGCAACGCCAAGGCTACGCCAACCTGTTCGGCGAGCTGACCAGCCTAACCGGCCAGTTCGCTGGCGAGCAGTCGGGCATCTATAAGGTGATGTTCGCGGCATCCAAGGGGTTCGCGATCGCCGACAGCATCGTGCAGATTCAGGGCGCCATCGCCAAGGCAGCGAACCTTCCGTTCCCTGCCAACCTGGGCGCTATGGCGACCGTTGCCGCATC
>Ga0306887_100263_pt1 | contig 16193 bp, 10 predicted proteins | sample AntDeeMetagen138_FD_190453 | JGI IMG/M metagenome (GOLD analysis project Ga0306887, IMG submission 190453) | Saline lake microbial communities from Deep lake, Antarctica - Metagenome #138 (v2) (version 2) | ecosystem: Environmental > Aquatic > Non-marine Saline and Alkaline > Saline | place...
CGGCGAAGGAGACGATAGCGCGGCTGCTCTGGTGCGCCGAGGAATGAACCAGCAGCTACCGGGTCGAACGGGCGAGTAGTACTGTGGTCGTCGTCAGCCCTGCCGGCTCAGATGCCGACGAAACCGAACGCCAGCCCGAACGTCACCACGAGGCCGACGAGCAGCACGACGAGGCCGATGCCGACCTGGCCCGTGCCGAACTCCTGCATCGGTGACGTGACTCGTCCCTCGCTCTCTCCGTGGTCGTCGTGGTCCCCGTGGTCGTCGTGGTCAGCCATAGCTCCGACTCCGGACGGACCCTACTTTTCCCTATCGGATGGCTCTCAGCCCGAGCTGTCGATTGCGTCGAGTGCCCGGTCGAAACAGTCCTGTGTGAGCAGCAGTTCATTGGCGTGCTCGTTGGCCGTCTCGCCTTCGTAGCGGTCCACCACCGCCTCGATAGCCAGCAGCATCGCCTGCCGAACGGCCGCGGCGACTTCCGCGGCGGAGTAGCCAGCCATCGCCGCCGCAAGCGCGTCGAGGTCGACGTTGTCGGCCAGCGGCTTGTCGGCGACATGGATTTCGAGAATCTCACGCCTCGCGTCCAAATCGGGCGCCGGGACGCGGACGTGTGATTCGAACCGGCCCGGCCGCAGGAGCGCGGGGTCGATAGCGCCCTTGCGGTTGGTTGCGGCGAGGGTGACGATGCCAGGGTTGTCGGCCACCCTGTCGAGTTCGGTCAGGAGCTGCGAGACCACCCGTTCACCGACGCCTGAGTCGTTGCCACCGCCGCGTTCGCCCCCGATGGCGTCAAGTTCGTCGAAGAAGACGATGGACGGTGCGGCCTGTCTGGCGCGTTCAAACAGCTCCCGGACCGCTTTCTCGCTCTCGCCGACGTAGCGATCCAGCAGTTCCGGGCCGGCGACCTGCAGGAAGTTGACACCGCTCTCGCCGGCGATGGCCCGGGCCAGCAGCGTCTTCCCGGTTCCGGGCGAGCCGTGGAGCAACACGCCAGTCGGTGGGGTTGTGTTGGCAGCCTCGAACAGCGGCCCGTAGCTGAGCGGCCAACTCACCGCTCGCTGGAGGGTCGCTTTGGCGTCGTCGAGTCCGCCAACGTCCTCGAAGGTCACGTCTGGCGTCTCGGCGACGTACTCCCGCATCGCGCTGGGTTCGACGGCCGCAAGCGCCGACTCGAAATCTGCCCTGGTGATGGTCAGGTCCGCTGTTGCGAACCGAGCCGCGGCGTCATCAGGCGGTGATTCAGCGTCGTCCACAGTCTCCGCCGGCGGCTGTCTTCGTGCCTTCCGAAGCGCCGACATCGCGGCCTCTTTCGCCAGGGTTGCGAGGTCCGCACCAGTGAACCCGTGGGTGCGGGCCGCGAGCCGGTCCACGTCGACATCATCCGCCAGCGGCATCCCCCGAGTGTGGACCGACAGCACCTCACGGCGGCCCTTCTCGTCGGGGACGCCGATCTCGATCTCACGGTCGAAGCGGCCGCCACGCCTGAGTGCGGGGTCGAGTTCGTCGACACGGTTGGTGGCACCGATGACGACAACCTCGCCCCGGGTGTCGAGACCGTCCATTAGCGAGAGAAGCTGGCCGACGATGCGGTTCTCAACGTCGCCACCACTCTCGCGCTTTGGCGCGACGGAGTCGATTTCGTCGAAGAAGATGATTGCCGGGGCGTCGCGGGCCGCCGCTTGGAACACCTCGCGGATGCGCTCCTCACTCTCGCCTTTGTACTTGCTCATCACCTCCGGGCCGGAGATGGAGATGAACGTCGCATCCACCTCGTTGGCGACAGCTTTCGCGATGAGTGTCTTCCCCGTCCCCGGCGGCCCGTGGAGTAACACCCCTTTCGGCGGGTCGATACCCAGCCGGGCGAACAGGTCCGGCCGGGAGAGCGGCAGTTCGACGGTCTCACGCACCAGTTCGAGTTCCTCGTCGAGCCCCCCGATATCCTCGTAGCTGACGCCGGTCGCTGGTGCCCGCGGTTCGGACTCTGAGGTGGTGGCTCCCTGATTCGGCTCGTTCTCCGCATCGGTTCTGTGTGGAGCTGCAGCCTCGCCACCAGTATCCCCGACGCGCGGGGCGTTCGACTCCGCCTCTCCTCCCTCGATGATCACTTCGACGGTCGTGTCCTCGGTGACCTGCACCCGTCCGTCCGGCTCGGTCTCAGCAACGGTGAAGGAGATACCCGAGAGTCGTTCGAGCCGGAGGCGGTCGCCGGCCTGCAGCGGTCGGTTCCGAACGTCCTCGGTCGCGAGTCGTTCGAGTTCGTCCAGTGGAACGTCGACATCTCGGAGGGAGGCGGGACCACGAAGTCGCACGCGAGCCGCGGGTTCGAGCTCCGCAGCCCGAACCCGGACCGTCTCGCCCACCTTCACGCCGGCATTGGCTCGGCTGTCAGCGTCAATTCGGATGACGCCGTCCGGCAGGTCCCCGCGGGCCGGCCAGAGCTTCGCGACCGTCTCGCGTTCGCCCGCGACCACGACGGTGTCGCCCGAAAGCAGTCCCAGTTTGCCACGTGCGGATTCTGGCAACCGGGCGATGCCGCGACCAGCATCACGTTTTTCGGCCGCCCTGACTGTCAGGCGGAGTTCGTCCTCACTCATTACCTTGGGGTGACGGTGGCGGAGGCTTCAGCGTGTGGGTTCGGGTGAGGTGTCTCGTGGCAGACAGCATGCCGCTTTGTCAGGGTTGGCTACACAGCTATGCCGTCGACTCACGATTGACACGGATCACCGCCGCGGCTGCACTACTCCCAGAAACTTTTGGTCCGCGCATACTGGCGCTCCTGTTCGAGAATATCCCGGTAGAACGCCGCTTCGTCCTCCCGGAACTTCGAGATGATGCGGGCGGCGGTCTGTGGGCCGACGCCGCGGGCCGCGAGCGCCCGAACCGCCTTCAGCCCGTTCGCCTGGACCAGATTTGCCGATTTGAACGCTTTTCGCGTCATCCGGTCCTGTTCCTCGTCTTTCTCCTCGGCACGAGTGGCTTTCACCACCTCGTCGGCCCACGGGTTCAACGCGGCAACCCGGGTGGAGCCGCATTTGGGGCATTTGATTGATTTTCGGATCCGGCCCACCGCCTGCTTGCGCGTCCAATCCTTGCAGTGGACACAGAACAGCAAGACGCGGTCGCCCTCGATGCGGTCTTTAACGGTCTGGATGACGCTCGCGTCGGCCGTTTCCGGAACGAGGAACTCACCGCCCGCAGAGCGCCCGCCCGCGCCGATGGGAGTACGTTCGCGCGCGGTTGCAAGTTCGACTTCTCCTGTCTGCACGCGTTCGAGCAGAGCACAGGTCGCCTCCACAGCGAGGTCCTCGTGGAACACCTGCCTGATCGCCTCCTCGTAGATTGGGGTGTCCTCGAGCGCAGCGAGCAGGCGGTCGGCGCCAAAGCGGCCCTGCCCCTGATAGCGCTTGAGCGCGCCGAACTTCGCGGCGACGTGGGTGAGCGTGAACTTCAACGCGTCCGAGTTCTTCAACGCGAGTTCCAAAATCGCCTCGACGTGGCCCGGGTCAGTCTCCTGAAGCACGTCGCGGAACACCCCGACGCCGACGCCGCCGGGCACCTCAAACTCGATGCGATACGGGTCCACCTCCATCCCGACCGAGGAGCCGGTGCGTTGACCGACGAGCGCCGAACAGAGCCGGCCGAGCGTCTCGTTCACGGTGTGGCCGTACGGCGAGTTCACCACGATGGTTCGACCGTGCCCTTCGACGACCAACCGCTCCGCGGTCGGTATGGGTTCCCCCGCCTCGACCTGTCGTTCCACGGGGTCAAGTGCCGCCTCAGCGGTGTGGCTCCCGACGGGATAGCGGTGACGCAGGTCCGCGGCAACCGCAGATAGGGCCGCACCGTTCTCGAACTGCTTGGCGGCGACACCGCGATGCTCCCCGACTTCGTTGGCGACTGGTGCCGGAACCGGGATCTCGGAGCCGACCCATGTCGGGACCTCGCCGCCGGGGTCCTGGACTGGTGAAACCTCGACGCGCTCTTCCTCTTCGTCCACCCGGTCGACGCGCCACATCTCGCCGCGCTGGACGAACACCGAGCCGGGTTCGGCGAAGTTGACGACGAACCGTTCGTCGAGGCTGCCGATGCCCCGGCGTGAGGAGACGTCGTAGACCTGGTAGGTCTCCTGGTCTGGAATCATCGAGAGGTTGGCGTAGTAGTACTGCCAGGTGCCGCCGGATTTCTCGAGGCGGTCGTGGTCCTCTTCCAGCCAGAGCAGTCGGTTCGAGGAGAGCTCCCGGACCACTTCGCGGAACTGCCGCTCCTCGAGGTTGCGGAAGGGGTAGGCCCGCCGGACCAAATCGAACGCGTCTCGAGCGTCGATTTCGCCGAAGTCCATCAACAGCCCGGTTATCTGGTTCGCGAGAACGTCGAGACTCCCTTCGTGGATGCCTGCCGGCTCTACCTCGCCAGCGGCGGTTCGCCGCGCGATGGCCATCGCTTCGCTGGCGTCGTCGGGGTCTGAAACTACAATGGTGCCGTGGGAGACCTGTCCACGGCGGTGGCCTGCGCGCCCCACGCGCTGGAGCAACCGAGCCACTTCCCGGGGTGAGCCGTACTGCACGACGTGGTCCACCCGCCCAACGTCGATGCCCAGCTCCATCGACGACGTGCAGACGAGGCCGTCGATATCTCCGGCTTTGAACGCTTCCTCGACATCGATTCGCGCATCTTTCGAGAGCGAGCCGTGGTGGACGCCGATGGGTGCACCGAGGCTCTTGAATCGCGAGCCCAATGCTTCGGCCGTCTGCCGGGTGTTGACGAAAATCAACGTGGACTCGTTCTCGGTGACCACGTCGCGGATGAACCGAACGTGGCTGGCGATTTCGGCCTCTGTCGCCAGTTCCCCGGCGAGTCGGCGGTCGGCCCCGGTAATTTCGGGCTGGACCACCTCGAACTCTACCTTGGAGCCGGCGTCGACCTCGACAATGCGGTACTCTCGCTGCGTGCGTGTCTCCCCGCAGGCTGACCCACAGAGGAACTTCGCCACCTCGTGGGGGTCACCAACGGTGGCAGAGAGCCCGATGCGTTGGAACGGGCCCGACAGCTCCTCGATGCGTTCCATCGCGATGGTCATCTGGGCACCCCGCTTGGAGGCCGCAAGTTCGTGGACCTCGTCGATGACGAGGTGCTGTACGTCCTCCAGTGCTTTCCGGAGCTTCTTCCCGCTCAGCATCGCCTGGACGGTCTCGGGGGTCGTGATGAGCACGTCCGGCGGGTCATTGGCCTGCTTGCTCCGCTGGTAATCGGTCGTGTCGCCGTGACGCACGTCAACCGCCACGTCGAGCGTCTCACCCCACCACTCCAGTCGTTCCATCATGTCGCGGTTCAGTGCGCGCAGGGGTGTGATGTAGAGCGCCGAGATGCCGTGGCGCTCCTCCGCGGCCGCGATGCTGTCCAGCACGGGCAGCATCGCCGTCTCAGTCTTCCCTGTTCCGGTGGGTGCGATGACGAGTGCGTTCTCCCCCGACGCGAGCGGGGGTATCGCCCGTCGCTGTGGCTCGGTGGGTGTCGAGAACCCCCGCTCCGAAAGAGCCGAGCGGACCGCCGGCCCCAGGTGCGTGAACGCGTCCACACCGGCGTTCTCCATTTGACAAATCGAAGGGTTCGTCGGGGTTAAGCACCACGCTTCCGGGGGTAACAAACCTCCTCAAGACCCTCTCACCATCGCCGGAAGGCCAAGCGTAAGGTGGGCTGGGACCCCACGCCAGTACATGAACGTCGACCGAGACCGACTGCGAGCAGATATCGAAGCGAATGCCGAACATGGCGAGATTGCGATCGAAGCGGGCCGCGGCCGTACGGTACTCACAGGGACCAAAGCGAACCGCAGCGCCCGCGAAACGCTGGTCGAGCGGATGGAAGACGCTGATCTGGACGTGACGGTGGACGCCGTTGGAAACATCGCCGGAACGTGGACGCCCGACTCAGCGGACCCCGACGCCGCACCCGTCGCGGCGGGCAGTCACGTCGACTCCGTCCCGGAGGGCGGCATCTTCGACGGCCCGCTCGGCGTCTATGCGGCTCTGGAGGCGGTTCGAGCGATGCAGGAGGCTGATGTCGAGCCAGCCCGACCGGTGGTCGTCGTCTCCTTCACGGAGGAGGAAGGCCAGCGGTTCGCTGATGGGCTGCTCGGCTCCTCAGTCGCCGTCGGTGAACGTACCGTCGAGGAAGCACTCGCGATCCAGGACGACGACGGTATCACGCTCGGGGAGGCCCTCGACGAAATCGGCTTCCGCGGCGAGGGTCGACTCGACGCGAGCGCGTGGGACGCCTGGTACGAGCTCCACGTGGAGCAAGACACTCGGCTGGAACGCGAGGGCGTCCCCGTCGGCGTCGTCACGACCATCACGGGAATCACCCACTGCGAGGTGGAGGTGCTGGGAGAAGCAAACCACGCGGGCGCGACGCCGATGGACGAGCGAACCGACGCGCTCGCGGCTGCCTCGGAGGTCGTCCTCGACGTGGAAGCGGCCGCGAACGATGTGGTCGACCAAGAGAGCGAGACTGCTGTCGGGACCGTCGGCTCCCTCGATGTCTCTCCCAATGCGACCAACGTCGTTCCAGGAAAAATCGAGATGGGCGTCGACATCCGAGATATCGACTACCAGTCGATGCAGACGATCGTAGAAGCGACCCAAGCGAGTCTCAGCGTCGTCGAACAGTCCCGTGGCGTCGAGACGAGTTTCGAACGCCCGTTCGATCTCGAACCGACGCCGATGTCCGAGGAGCTCAGAGCAGGGGCTCACTGTGCCGGTGAGGAAGCGGGAATCGAGACGATGGATATCCACTCGGGCGCTGCCCACGACACGATGCACGTCGCCGACGTGACTGACGCATCGCTGCTGTTCGCGCCGTCGGTCGACGGTATCAGCCACAACCCCCTCGAGTGGACCGAGTGGGAGGACTGTGCGAAGGCGACCCGCGTGATGGCTGGGGCGATGGCCGGCGCAGCGGGTGCAGACCTATCGCTCTGAAGGTGTAGCGAGCAGGCGACCGGCTCCCCACGGGACGGCTGGTCGCACAACCGCGAACCGTCCCGCGGTAGTTCTCAATGCATAGGGACGTTGGCCACGCTCTCCCCTTTCAACTCCGGGTCAGTAGCCGATTTCTGCGAAGAAGTCGTCGACCCGCTTCATGTAGGCCTCGCGTTGGTCGAAGTGGGGGTTGTGACCGCTCTCCTCGAAGATTTCGAGGCGGGCGTCCGGCAATAGGTCGGCGATCTCCTCACTGGCCGCGGGCGGCGTAATCCAGTCGTGGCGGCCGACCGTGACCAACGCCGGCGCGCCGACACCGGGGAGGTCGTCGGTGTAGTCCATCTCGGGGAAAACATCGCTGAACATCGCGTTGTGTGTTTCGTGGTGAAATCGTAGCTCCGCGATTTGGTCGGCGGCGGCCTCGGCGTCGAACGCATCGAGCGAGGGTGCATAGAGCGGCAACATTCCGTGGAAGAGCCGGCGGAACTCCTCGTCTGAGCGGACCTCCCCGTCCATCACACGGTCGAGTTCGGCCGCCGTGATGTGAGGAACGTCGATGCCTCGCTCGCGCACCTCCGGAAGCCGTCGGCGGGCGATTTCGCGCGCTTCCAGGTCGTACTCAGGCGTCGCCGCTGTGTCCCGGAGGACGAACCCCGCGAGGTGCTCGGGGTAGTCGACCGCGTACTGCTGGGTGATGAAGCCGCCGTAGGACCCACCGACCAGCACCACGTCGCCGAGGCCGAGTTCGGCCCGAAGCGCCTCCACGTCGGCGGCGAACTGCTCGTTCGTGTAGGGGGGCTGGAGCTCCGAGCGCCCGCAGCCTCGGTAATCCGGTGCGACGAGATAATGGTCGTCGGCCAGCGGCGCGAACCCGCGGATTGATTTCCGGCCGTCGCTGATTCCGGGACCGCCGTGGAGTGCGAGCACCGCCGGGTCATTCGGGTCCCCCTGGGTCTCGACGTGGAGTTCCGCGCCGTTGAGTTCGAGCCGCATCTCCTCGCTCCGCCGCTCGCCGGCATCGTCGGCGTCGCCGCTCATCGGAGCACCTCCGTCGCCTCCTCGAGCAGCGAGACCGCGCGGTTGCGTTGGCGTTGGAGCGCGACTAGCTGCTTCTTCCGTTCGCTCGCGTCCATGTCGTTCAGGTGGGCCGCGGGAGCGAGCCCCGGGTACGGCGGCCGGTCGGTCGCGGGGTCCTGCTCGAACTGCCCTTCAGTGGTGTAGTCGACGCGGATGAGCGAGCGCTGGAGGGCGAGGATGGCTTCGTTGGCCGTCTCGGCGTCGATGTCGTCGGCGACGAACTCCGGGGGCCCACCAGCGTCGATGTCGTCGTAGAAGCCGTCGACGGCTGCGTCGAGAGTGCCGAGCGCCTCGCGGACCGGGGAAAGGTCGAACCGGTCGCCTGCTGCCTCGTCGTACTCCGCAAGGGTCTGCTGGTGTGACTCGACAGTGTGGCGGAAGTCCAAGGGGAGAATTTCCCGCCGGGCGAGTCGGGCGACGATAGTCGCGTAGACTCGGATATCCCGGACCAGCACGTCGGGGTCGGCCTTGTCCAGCGTGTCAGTGCTGAGGTGCCAGGCGTTGCTGTGGCCGCCACAGCCACCGACGGCGTGGTAGCCTCGCTCTTCGCGGACCGCTTTCGGGATGTTCGAAGAGAGCATCAAACAGCCAGTCACGCCGAGGTTGTTGAAGGAGTAGTCGCCGGCACGGGGCGGGCGGACCTCCGTGGCTGCTTTTCCGCACACGTCGTCGATGGCGTTCCTAGCGAGCGCGTCGGCTTCTGGCATCCAGCAGAGCATGTCCTCGAACTCCGTGGCTTCGGCGGCGCCGGGCGAGTCGACATTGACCTGTGCGACGCAGTTCTTGGAGATGTCCAGGCCGAACTGCTCGGCGTACCACGTCGAGCCGGCGTAGCGACCCGTGGAGTGCCCTGGCCACCAGCAGACACGGATATCCCGGCTGAGTTCGTCGGCGTGGTCCGCAAACACCCGAGCGAGTTCGAGCAGCGCTGCATCACCCGTCGCGTTGTCCGCGATGCCCACGTGCCAGGAATCGTAGTGGCCGTGGACAAGCACGAACTCGTTGTCACCGGTGTTCGAACCGCTCGACGGAATTCGGGCTTCGAGGACCGGAGCGTCGAACCAGCCCGTTTCGGTTTCGGCGGTCAACGCCATCGACGTGCCCTCGCCGAGTTCGCGTAAGCGGCGGCCGACCGGTGCGGCGGCCACGATGACCGGCACGTCCGGGATACGGTGTTCCTCTCCGGGTTCGGGTGCACCACCCCAGACTGGCGTCGCGATTCCCTCGTGGGGTTCGCGCTCGTGTGGGTGCACGACGACCACGCCCTCCACACCTGCCGCGTCCAGTTCGCCGATTGCTTCGATTGGGAGGAGTCCGTCGAGCACGGCGACGTTGCCAGTCATATCGCCCACCTCGCCGAGCTCTGTCGAGAGGATGTCGTCAACGCTCGCGGCGTCACCTGTTGCGAAGTCGACGAGCTCGCCAGCCGCCGTTCCGCCACCGAATGAGACGGTCTTGACCGCGTCAAACGATTCGCCGGCCGCTGCGAGGGAGGCCTCCCCCGGAATGGAGAGGTAGAGTTCGGGGTCGTAGCGCTCGTAGTCGACGCCCAGGTCGGTGAGTCGGTCCGTGACGTACTCGGCGGCCTCGACCTCCTCGTCGCTCCCGGAAACCCGTTCGAGTTCGGAGAACCGCTCGACCAATTCCCAGGGTTCGTCGGCTGACACCGCGTCGTACAGTTCCCGTTCGACGCCGGAAAGCGACGGCTCATCATGCTCTGAGAGTTCGTAGTCGTGCATCGACATACGTGTGGGTTGGTGCCACGGCTCAAGTTGGTTCCGGAGGCGGCCAACTGGGGAACCGCGGCTCCGCAGGACTCATTTCCCCAGCGCCGCACGCTCGACCATGAAGCAACACGTCTCTCGGTCCAAGGTGGCCGGACGCTGCCGCGCGCCGCCGTCGAAGAGCTACACCCACCGGGCAATCTTGGCTGCGGGCTATGCAGGTGAAGCGACCATCGAGGACCCGCTGGTGAGCGCCGACACGAAGGCGACGATGCGCGCCGTGGAGGCATTTGGCGGCGAGGTGGACCGCCTCCGCCTCAAAGAGACCGGGGCGCTCCCAGTCGACGGGTTCGACGGCCGCCCCGCGACGCCCGACGACGTTATCGACTGTGCCAACTCCGGGACCACGATGCGACTCGTCACCGCGTGTGCTGCGCTCGGAGAAGGGCTCACCGTTCTGACCGGCGACGAGTCACTCCGCTCCCGGCCCCAAGGACCGCTGCTTTCGGCCCTCGACGAACTCGGGACCCGAGCTGAGAGCACCCGGCGGAACGGGCAGGCGCCACTGGTGTTGGGCGGCCCACTCTCAGGCGGCGAGGTCGCCATCCCCGGCGACGTTTCCTCCCAGTATATCACCGCGCTGCTGATGGCCGGTGCAGTCACCGACGAGGGGCTGGATATCGAACTCGAAACAGCGCTCAAATCTGCGCCGTACGTGGAAATCACGCTCGAAGTGCTCGACGCGTTCGGCGTCGACGCAGAGCATACTGCGGACGGGTTCCGTGTTCCCGGGGGTCAGCAGTACGACCCAGAAAGTGGCCGCTACGCGGTTCCCGGTGATTTCTCCTCTATCTCCTACCTCGCCGCGGCTGGCGCCGTTGCCGCCGAAGATGGCGAGGCGGTAACCGTCGAGGGTGCCCAGCCCAGCGCACAGGGCGACACCGCCATCGTCGAAATCCTGGAACAGATGGGCGCGGATATTGACTGGGACCGCGAGGCCGGCGAACTCAACGCTGCTGCAGGAGCGCTCTCGGGCGTCGAAGTCGACGTTGGCGACACACCTGACCTGCTCCCGACTATCGCCGCCGTCGGCGCGATCGCGGACGGCGACACGCGAATCGTCAACTGCGAGCACGTCCGGTACAAGGAGACGGACCGCGTGAGCGCGATGGCCGAGGAACTCGGGACGCTGGGCGTCGAGACCACCGAGAAGCAGGACAAACTCACCGTGCACGGAGGCGACTCTGAACTCGTCGGCGCGGAGGTCGACGGTCGTGGGGATCACCGTATCGCGATGGCGCTGGCCATCGCCGGCCTCGTCGCCAAGGGAACGACGACCATCGCCGGCGCCGAACACGTCGATGTTAGCTTCCCGAACTTCTGGTCGGTGCTCGAGGATCTCGGCGCGACGGTTACGGACGCTGAATAGATGCAGGACTGAGAGACTGTCCTGTAACGGGGGCGGAAACGATTCCGTCCCCTGACTTTTGTCGGTACCAATAAACGGGACCATCCACGATTCGGCGATATGACCGACTCCGACGACCTTCTGGATAGCTACGCCGAAGACGGGTTCGTCTTCCCGGCCTACGGCGACCGCTGTTTTGCAGATGTGACCGAAAGCGCCCTCTCACTGCTGTCGGATGAGTTCAATCGAGAACTTCCCGACGACGCCTTTGGAGATCTGCTGAACGGCGAAGTCGACAACGTGGTCCTCCTCGTGCTTGATGGTCTCGGGTTAGATCAGTGGAACCGTTTGAATCGTCAGGTCCCGTTCTTCGAATCGTTCGAAGAGTTCGGTGAACTCTCCCCACTCACCTCCGTCTACCCCTCCGAAACGGCGGCAGCCATCACCACCCTCCACACTGGGCTTCTCCCGGCCGAACACGGGCTGCTTGGCTGGCATCAGTATTTCCGAGATATCGAGGCGTCCATCCAAACGCTCCCTTTTCTTTTGGAGGACGGCACCCGGGTCCACGACGCGCACCCGCTGGCGAACGCTCGTGAGCTGTTCGCCGGCGAAGCCATCTACGGCGCTGCTGAATCAGCGGGGATCGACACCCACGTCGCCCAGCCCGAGCGTATCGCGAACTCCGCCTCTTCACAGCTTACGACGGCGGGCGCTGACACGAACGGCTACTGGAACGTCGCAGATATGGCGGTCACAGTCCGGGACACACTCGCCGACGCCGAAGGCCCGACTCACGTGACCGCGTACGTCCCCAACGTCGACCACATCGCACATATCACCGGAACCGAGCAGGATCGCTATGACGCACAAGCCCGGATGGTCACCGAGGCAGTCCGCACGGGCCTGGTCGAAGAACTCGACGCCGAAACGGCCGAACGGACGGCACTGCTCGTGACGGCAGACCACGGACACACCAACGTTGACCAGTCCGAACAGGTCGATCTTTCCGTGCCCGAAGTGCAGGAGACGCTTCAAACGGGAGAGGATGGGGAGCCGATTCCCCCAGTCGGCGGGCCGCGGAACGTCCAGTTCCACGTGGAAGATGGTCGTGTCGAAGAACTTCGGAGCTACCTTGAGGCGAATCACGACGTGCTCACACTCGATCGCGAGGAGTACACAGAACGCGGCCTCTTCGGTGAGAACGAGGTCGAACCAAGCGAGATGTTCGAACGCCGCGCTCCTGACCTGGTGGCCGTCCACAAGGAGACGGTGATGTGGTACCACGGCGACGAGAAGATTGGTGTTCACGGTGGCATGACACCAGCAGAGATGCTGGTTCCGTTCGCAGCAGCCCGAATCAGCGACTTGCAGGAGTAGCCGTCGCTGCCGCGAGCCACGGCGCATGTGGCAACAACGCTCACTTCTCAGACCCGCGCAGTTCTGCAACCACTATATGGGCGGCGCTCCCACCCGTCAGTAATGAACGGAAATCGGTTCGGCCGTCTCTTTCAGGTGACGACCTACGGCGAGAGCCACGGCCCGGGGATGGGCTGTACGGTGAGTGGCTGCCCCGCGGGCGTTGAACTCGACGAGGAACTGATTCAGCGAGATCTCGACCGGCGCAAGCCCGGTCAGTCGATGATTACGACCAGCCGGGGCGAACCCGACGAGGTCTCCATCATGTCGGGGCTGCAGGACGGCTACACGACGGGCACCCCAATCGGGATGACGATCCAGAACAAGGACGCCCGCTCGGGCAAATACGAACCGTTCGTCACGGCGCCTCGACCCAGCCACGGCGACTTCACCTACTCCGCGAAGTTCGGCACGCGGAACTGGGGCGGCGGCGGCCGCTCTTCCGCTCGGGAGACGGTGAACTGGGTCGCCGCCGGCGCAATCGCCAAGCAAGTACTCGAACAGAGCGAGTTCGACGTCCAGGTCAAAGCCCACGTCAACCAGATCGGCGACGTCGAGGCTGGCCCAGTCAGTTTTGAAGAGATTCTGAAACACAGCGAAGAGAACGAGGTCCGCTGTGCAGATCCGGCGGCCGCCGAGGAGATGCGCGACCTCGCCGACCAGTATCAGAAGGAGGGTGACTCCATCGGCGGCGGCATCTACTTCGAGTGCCGGGGCGTCCCCCGGGGACTCGGCGCTCCGCGGTTCGACAGCTTCCCAAGTCGGCTCGCACAGGCCATGTACTCTGTGCCCGCCGTCAACGATTTCGAGTACGGAATCGGCCGCGAAGCCCGGACGACCGCCGGCAGCGAGTACAACGAAAACTGGGAGTTCGACGACGACGGTGAGCCCGTTCCCGTCGGCAACGACCACGGCGGCATTCAGGGCGGCATCACGACCGGCCAGCCAATCTACGGCGAGCTCACCTGGCACCCACCGGTCTCCATCCCGAAGACCCAGCAAACCGTGGACTGGGAGACTGGTGAGGAGAAAGACATCACGGTTACTGGCCGGCACGATCCGGTGCTCCCGCCGCGTGCGGTGCCGGTTGTCGAGGCGATGGTGAACCTCACGATTCTCGACTTCATGCTCCTCGGTGGGCGCATCAACCCGGACCGACTCGATGGCCACCCGGGCGAGTACGACACGCACTACCACCCCAGCAGCCCCCGGAACGAAGATTAACCGCAGAACTCCTGGGTGAGGAAGACGGTCCCGTTCTCGTCGACGAAGACCCCGATTCCCTGAACCTCGTAATCAGGATCGAGGATGTTTTGTCGATGCCCGGGGGATTTCATGAGGGAGTTGACTATTCTGGTGGCAATTTTTTCAACATTTTTCAGATATTCTTGTTTTTCATCCCCTGGGCCCTTAATTTCCCGAATGTGTATGTTCTGACCTGAATGTGGACAAGATGAATCATAATCATCTCTCATCATGTTATGAGTGGTACCATTGGGGCCAATGTGGGCAAAGTAATTTCTTTGAGCCATATCCCAAGATTTGAACCTTGCAATCTCTTTGAGTTTCTCGCTTCTGCCCAACGGTTCGACGCCCTGGGCTACTCGTCGTTGGTTTATTTTTTGATGAAAGACCTCTTCTATTTCCTCAACGTCGACTTCGTAGGCCACTGCGGACGGCGTCGAAGGTTCCGCTGGATTTTCGGCCTTCTTGTCGATTCGGTCAGGCATCGTCGGCGTTGCTGTGTTTGGACTACTCTCGCCTGTTTGCACGATACAGCCTGCTGTGAGTACCAGTAGACAGACCGCAATAGTGACTCGTTTCATGGTTCGGTCTTCTGGCAGACGGCTGGCTTACTCTCGCGGTGATCGGTACACTCTCGAACTCGTTTTTCCAAATTCCGTACCTCCCCACTGGGTTCACTTAGTGAGGTTTCCGTTTTCCACACAGTTTCGGTCTTCTCCCAATTGTACACCACTGTCTCGTTATACTCTGGTCTCTCCCATTGGGCGTATTTAACCGCGACCTTGGCCGTTTTTGTATACTTGTGGACTGTGTCCGTGCGGTACGTCTTGACTCGGTACTCGTAATCGTACGTTGTTTTTTCGTTGGTACGCTCCCAAGTGTACTCCGCTGCGTACGACGGTACTCTGTATTTGTACCTGGTATCGTACGACGGAGATCTCGTTGTCTGCTCTTCGATGCAGTAACTGCGGCCCCTGAAGCTAACGCTGTCGATACAGATGGATGACGTAGTGTAGCCGCTGACGTACCAATCCGATTCGACGTACTGCCAGTCGTCATCAACGAGGTACTGGCTTTCGACCCATTCCGTCGTGTAACCTGTTACGACAGAGTCCCCTGTTTCACCTACACGCTTCCAACCTTCGCCACTAGGTCGACTCGTTGCCTCCGTTGTCTCTGTTGTCCTCGTTGTTGTTGCAGAGACGCCGACGTACTCCCAACTCCCTTTGGCCATCAATTTACTCGGGACGGTCCGCCTTTCCCAGCCGTCGAAGACGGTCGATTCACCGACATTCCGCTCACTGAGCTCCCACTCTTCCCCGGGGGAGTCCGTAGCTTGCTTGGTTCGAAGCTCGGTTTCATATTTCGTTATAGTCCCGACCCGACTCCAGTCGCTCCCCGGAACAATCGTATCACCGTCAGTCATACGGGTTAAAGCGGTATCTACACCGACCTGTTTGTAGCTAACGTGGTCTACACCAGTGCGCTCCCAGTCCGTGCCAGGTTGATTTGCTGCAACAGTTTGTCTCTTTTGTGTAACCTTACGTTCGTACTCCCACTCGACGTAGGTCTGACTGCCGACGGAGATGGTGGTATATTTGACCGAACTCTCGTGATCTGCTTGAATCTGGAATTTGCCAGCCGTCTGATATCTATGTTCGAATTGGTACCTCGCGCTAGCCCTGTCGCTCTGTTCCATGCGGGCGACTTGCTTCTGTGTTCCATCTCCGAAGAAGACCATAATGTAGGACGGCGGGCTACCAGGATTCTCAGTGGCAATGTCGAGCGACCCTCGTACTAACCGATCTTGTATAACGGTTGCCTCGAGGCCTGTTTCCGTCTGTTCTCCACCGGGGTTCACGACGAAATCGAGTGTTTTGGTCACAGAACGACTGTTGCCGGTCGAATCGGTCACGGTGAGCGTGATCTTTTCACCAGTAGTGGTATCGACGAGATCCCTGTCGAAGACATAGGATACTTCCGACACCATCTGGTCACCGGTTTCAACTGATTCTGCATTTCCGAGTTTTCCAAATTGCCACTCGAAGGTCAACCGCTCTGAGTCATTGTCGGTCCCCTTTGCTTTGAATACAATCCTGCCTGGCTGTGCATCGTCTTTCTGGAAGGATATTTTCGACAGACCATTTTGACTTGCTTCGAAGTTTGTGATTTTTGGAGGTGTCTTACCAACTGGGTCTGATCTACCTTTTTCTGTAAATGTTGAAACCACCGTAACCCCCTTCTCCGCCGTCGCAGCCCCACCGTGCTCGTCCCCGACCGTCGCACCCAGGGATGCCGTCGCGTCGTCCTCTGGAATCGAGGTGAACCGGAATATCGCCGTCC
>Ga0306887_100288_pt1 | contig 15147 bp, 16 predicted proteins | sample AntDeeMetagen138_FD_190453 | JGI IMG/M metagenome (GOLD analysis project Ga0306887, IMG submission 190453) | Saline lake microbial communities from Deep lake, Antarctica - Metagenome #138 (v2) (version 2) | ecosystem: Environmental > Aquatic > Non-marine Saline and Alkaline > Saline | place...
CCATTGCAGACCGCGCTCGCGTGAGCGAACCGACTACCCGAAAGTACCTCAACGAACTCGTCGAGGAGGGGATCGGCACCACCGAACAGGACGGCCGTACTACCCTGTATAAACGCAATCAAGGTCGACTCGTCGATAGACGGATCGAAGAACTCCGGACGACGTGTTCACACCAAGAACTTGTCGAGGGCATCCAGGATATGAAAGAATCAATCGCGGAGTTCCGTGAGACCTACGACGTCGAGAGTCCCGAGGATCTCGTGATCGAACTCGAACCCGGCGACGAGGGATGGAGTGATGTCGGACAGTGGCAGTCGACACGTCGCAACCTTGCGATTGCGAAGGCCGCCATTCAGGTCGACGAAGCACACCGACTGGCCGAGGCCGAAGTGTGACAGACGACTTTGTCTAACTACAGATAGTATATTTCCAGTGCAGTGGATATATGTTTTAGCGGATCGAAGACAAGAGTATGTCCGACAGCCCTGATCGAGATACTGACGGTATTCAGGACTCGATGACGCGTGGAGAACGGATTCGTGCGGCTGCACGAACAATCCGGACGCCCCGTACGGCCTCCTGGATAGCCGACGAAACAGATGTGTCGGTGAAGACTGCACAAAAATATCTTGAGCAGCTCGTTGAGGATAACGTCCTCTTGAAGACCCAGCAAGGTGACCAGACGCTGTATTGTGTCGACCAGCTAATGGCGACCTATCGTGAAGTCGCAAGACTCCAGCGCGAACACGACCGTACAGAACTCACGTCGGCTCTTGAGTCGATGAGTACCCAAATCACCGACTGGAAAGCATCGTACGAGGTTGAGACGCCGGGCGAGCTACGAGCAAGCATCGCAGACTGTGAGGATTCAACCGAGATTGAGGACCGACGTGAGGTGGCTACTGAATGGGAGCACCTCGCAGACCGCAGACCCATCGTTCGAGCAGCACTCAACGAGTACAGCTTGGCTGACAAGCATGATTCTGTTTCAGTCTAGCTCCTTGGTTGGGTTCGGACATTCGGTCGACAAATCACCCATGCCTCGCTACACCTGCGACTGACCAATCTGAAATGGGTTTAGTTGGCTGCTTAACAGCAGATTCATACTATTTGGTAAACTATTTCTCAATATGGATCTCGAAGAGACCGTCGACTATCTCGCCGAGGAACTTGATCTTGAGCGGAGCGAACACGTCCGAGAAGTTGGCCGATCCCTCGCAGAGCTTCGTGACTAGTTAGAATATTTTTTGAAATTCCGTTCGACGAGCCAGATCTCTCTTTCCTCAGGCTATTCCACGAATTGAAGCTCTAATCGAAGCTGTGTTAACCAACGATTGTTGGCTGGGCTATCTTCTGTTGGTTAAGATGCTGCGTTGATGATCGTGACACAGTAGCCCTGAAATCCACGATTTTAGTATACTGACTTATAAGTACACTATACATAGAGGCCGAGCCGGTGTTCGCATGTATACTATTCGCGCTTGATCTTCCACGATAGCGCTCGCACAGCCTCTACGTATACCCACTATAAAAACAACTATACCAATAGAAGCAGATAGTGGTATCACTGAAATGCCCCCGAAAGAGCTCCCAGATAGCGCACCGGGAAAATATGTCCCCTATCATCCGAATCCATACTATTCACCGGATCTGCTCCCAGTAGAGCCGAAGCTCGAACTCTCCGAACAGACAAGCGATCTGGTGGCCGATGCAGCGTATCAAATCGGTCGTGTCGACGGCATCAGCTCGACGGTCGACTTCTCAGCTGTTCTGTATACCTCTCTCATACGTATCGAGGCCGTCGAGTCAGCACGTATCGAAGGGGCAGATGTCGCGTATCAAGACGTCGAAGCATACCACACAAAGCATCACGCAGGCGGGGCTAGTGCGACAATCGAAAAAGACCTGAAAGAGGCCCTCAATTACGAGACTGCACTCACATACGGACTCGACAGAATCGAGAGCGGAGCGTCGATAACACTCTCGCTTCTCAATGAACTCCATTCGATGCTGCTTGAGGATGTCCGAAACGAGGGTGACGTTGTCGGTGACTTCCGTGACCATATGGTTCATCTCACGAGTCCAGAGTCAGGACAGCGTCCGTTCGTCCCACCGACTCCGGAGGGACTCACTGGACTCATGGCCTCACTTGAGTCGTACATCCAGATGGGTGGACAGTACCATCCCCTCGTCGATGCCGCCATCATTCACTATTTCTTCGAGACAGTCCACCCCTTCTCGGATGGGAACGGTCGACTCGGTCGATTACTCATTATTCTGTATTTGGCGAGCGAAGGGTACCTCGAAAGTCCATACATCTACCCGAGTGCGTACTTCAATCGTCACAAAGTCGAGTACGTCGAGCGGATGCGTGCGGTGAGCGAGAAAGGGGCATGGAATGAGTGGCTCACGTTCTTCCTCGAAGGACTCAGAAGTCAAGCTGAGACGTCGTACGACCGGACTCACCGACTCCGAGATCTCCAAGAGCGCTACGAGAAGGAGTACCCCGGCAGCACGAATACGGACACGTTTGCTCGGCAGTTGCTCCAGTATCCGTATTTTACCGCACCAGACCTCGTGGAGTATCTCGACGTCTCACGCCGGACTGCCTACAAGGTCGTCGATGACCTCGAATCGGATGGCCTCATTGAGGAAGTGACCGGTAAAGAACGCGGCAAGGAGTACAAAGCAGTCGATGTGTTCGAAATTCTGGAGTAACACTCGCTGTCTCCATCTGTGGCGAGATGGTTGAGATCGGACATCGTCGTCAACTCCAACAACCAAATCCACCTTAGTGGCTTCGGTCGGCATACAGAGCTCTCCGTGTTTGTGTTCGTTGCGACTCCGCATTTTATCGCCCCCTGAGGGGTGAGGGCGCACAAAAAACGCCTTCTACAAACTATGTCGACTGAATACAACCCACAGCAGTATCAACTGAATCCGAACCAGACCGACTATACGACCGATCCCCCGTGGGCCGATCTCGAACTGACCGTGCCCAACGATCGGAGCCCGATCTCGATTATTTCTTTCGTCGAGTGTGTCCTTGTCGAACTCACCCACGAACCGGTGGCTGCCGAATACGTCTCATCGGAGATTTGGGGTAAGAAGCGAACGCAGTTCTTCGCTGTCGACGATTCGGGCGAGCGGTTCCAGAAGCGATATTCTGACGACCGATTGGGCAGTCACAATACACTGCTCAGTCGTCGACGCGTACGTAGCGCGTTGATCAACCGACTGTCGCGTGAAACGGTGGGGACGGAGCGAGGCATCCAGGAACCGGTTGAGGAGCCAGATACCTTCCGTGTCAGGCCGCTTCGGGAGTTGGAGCGCTAATGTTCCGAGACTACGACCACGTTGAGGGCGGCACGCTCGTCTACGACGTTCGAACTGAACACCGTGCTCACCTTCACCGTGAAATCAAGATCGGCCGCCAGCTGCTCGGCTTTGCGAACATCACCGACTGGGACAAGATTCGCTCGGAACTCACCCGCCGTGGCCATGGTGTCGGTGCAATACACCAGCTCCCCGTTTTCGAGGTTGGTCTCTAATGGGACCATTCGATCTCACTGACCGACGAGCGTGTGGTCACCCGAACGGTCACTGTCCCGAGTGTGGGCGACCGACGCCGTCACTGCGTGCTGAGTACTGCTCGATTGCCTGCCGATATGACGCCCAAGAGGCCCAGAGGTGGGAGGAGTACGAACCGACGAGTCGGGAGCCGTCACGTCGGCCGACGGACGCAGAACTCGCTGAGCGGGAACCCGAGCGGCCAGCCCATCCAGGACGGGGATATCGTCGACGGGAACGTCACGATTAGCAAAGGATCCGTCGACAGTAGCTTCCGGTGATGTCGATGTGATCGGCTACTGGCTATCACATAGTCGTGGCTAATTCAGGCTACACTCTTGTCGAACAGAGCGAAACGGTGATATTCGAATGGGTGTTGGTGAGTGTGTCTGTGTAAGACTCAGAGGTCGAGTCTTGTATGTGAATATCTAAAATTTCATATGTAGTTCAGGAATTGATTGGTGCATACAATACGCGAATCTACAATGCCTGAAACGGCTAATAAATTTATTATGTAGAAATGATATTTAAGTAGTGAGGGTCTAATAAGGCCGTATGGGTTTGTTCGGAAGTAGTGGGGACGGTGGGCCAGCCGACACATTAGCCGCAAGCGCCCGTGGAGATAGTGTCACAAGTGATGTCCTCACGGTGACAACGAAGCGCATAGAAAACAATTACCTCACAGTAAAGCCCCTAATTGAGGTGTTAAAAGAAGGTGAACAGCCACAGCATTTCTTTTTTAATGTGAGCAAAGGGATTCAAAAAGACGGGAATGCAGTAGGGAGCGGCATGACCAATGAGAACAGGAGTCTCTGCCTCATAACAGACCAACGTGTCATGTTCTTTGCTAACGGGAATGAGGCGATGGCGGCTTCATATGCGACAGTGGACGATGCTCGGAGTAAGAATGGACTGACGAAGGGAAAGTTGACCGTCGTAACGTCTGGGACGGATTATGATATGTACGTTAATCAGAACACGAGTGAGTTGGAAGATGCTGCCGCATACATCCGGAATCAAGCTCATTCCACCGGTGATCCGACTGAAGAAACGAGTCTGACACCGATTCCAGATTTCAGGCCACTCTGGAACCAGAGCAATGACAAGGAAACACTCTCTCTGGACGAGAGATATCCCGAAAGTGACGAACCGTGTGGAAGCTACGTAACTTCTGAACGACTGAAGAAGGTAGTCGACATTCTTGATAATGACGAGGTCGTCCACTTTTTGACAAGAGGATCGACAGTCGACGTGGAAGGTTCTGGAGCCGGCGGGTCACTGTTTGGCGACGACCGCAGCCGGAAATCAGGGACGAAAGGCTACGTGCGAGCAGTAGTTACCGATCGCCGTGTCGCAGTAAAAGTACCACAGATCCTTGGCAACGACGAGAGGTCAGTCCCATATTCAAATATCACGAGCGTCGACATGGACACAGGGTTGGTGAACAAGCGCCTTACGCTCCAAACACCTGGTCAGACCTACCATATTGAGGTACATGAGCCCCGAAAAGACGAACTCCGCGAGATTACTCGCTTTATTCGTGGGAAGATATCTGAATCAAACCAACCAAACACTGTTCAAGTGGAGAGCTCTGATCCAGACCCGTTGGAGCAGCTTGAGAAGTTGAAAACCCTCCATGACCAAGGTGTCGTTGACGATGAGGAATTTGCGGAAAAGAAATCTGACCTACTGGATAAAATATAACGGTACGAGGGTGGACGAGCCGGGAACAGTTTGATAAGTTTTATTCGGGGAATTCGACTTCCAAATGATTCTGCTTGATCTTCTGTTCTAAGCTCTTCAGTATGGCTCCGTGTCCATCGTAGTTGGTCCGTCTGTCTAGGAACAACAGGAGCAAATCTTTCACATAACGTCGAGCGGTCTCTAAAGAGTCGTCGCCTAACGTGGTCTTTCCTCCCCCATGAGCGACTCCCCACACGTAGCTTCGCTCATCATATAGGTCACTGAATGACTCGAAAATATCCTGTCTCTTCTCAAAATTGTCACCCAATAAAATCGCCACACGTTGTGCTAATGCACTTTTTGACAAGTTATCATTCCCTGAACAGAGAGCTTCAGCTACGATCATCAAATCAGCGAATGCAACCCTTTCGCTCTCACGGATATAACTGGAATTGAACCTCTCAATAGACATTTTCAGGTTTGGCTCTATGGATTCGAAATCAATTGAGGTCATCATATCATAGAGATATTGTAGGTCGTCAGGTTCGGTTGGCTCCATACTTTGTGTATAAAACAACGGTCGGACAGTCCGTGTTCTCGTCGTAATGCTGCCTCCCCAAGCACAAGGGGTGTGATCGTAGTGGGTTGAATACCCGACCTCGCCCGGGAATGCCAACCTGAGAGCTGTAACAATGCTCCTGATTCTATGCTTTGCTTCATCGAGTTCTTCGAACCCAATATCTCCACAACCGACACTATTCACCGTCTTTTCAACAACCTGCTCAAACTCGAACAAAAAGTGGGTAGATGTACTATCCCAGTCCTCTGGAATCGAGCCTCCAGTAGGGGATTCAAAATCAGTCACTAACTCAATATCTGATTTTTCCACCCGACGAATTCGACTTTGACTGTCCAGCTCGATTTCCTCATCATCGCAACTGAACCCATGGAGAGGGATGAAACTCCGAACCGGAAACTCCTCGGCCAACAAATCTGTCTCGTATTTTTGATAGACGTTTTCAAATTCTTGGTCGGTGAATACCAGCGTCCGGTTATTTTCGGCGAATACATCAGCTATGAATGTGATTAGAATCTCCGCTAATCCTCTCCTATTGTGGTGATACTCCGAGATCACATCATAGTTCTCAATCGCATAGTCAATACACTCGTTAAATTCTTTTAAATCGCGTATTGTGTTGTGGTTTTGATGGAAGAATTTCTCAAACTTCGGCCGGATATAATCCTGCCACGTTATAGATCCACGGTCGTATTCTAAGATCCGCTTGGTCGGTTTTTGTTCGACGAGATGGAGATCGTCGTCGAATTCACCGAGAACGGAGTCTAATAAACCTCGGAATTTCTTTTTTAATTCCGGTTCCGTCATACTCTATCAATTCCGTATCAAGATAATAAACAATTCCTCTATAAACCACGTCTCATACCGTTCTACGACACTCAATACCGACTGTATAGTGCGGTAGTGTTTTTGAGCGCCTGCAAAGGGTGCAGGCGCAGCCGGTCATGTCTGCACAGGACAAGGTGATTCGAGATGCGACACTACCACCAGCAACAGGTGTACCGTCAAACGGAGGCGCGATGACCAATGTCGGTCGACCGCACCCAGATCAAGGAGGCCGAAGTCGAACTGGAACAGTGGTTGGTTGAGCAGGCCGAGAACGGTGTTCCTGAACTCGTCTTGATCGGACTCCTTCGTAATTACGCAGACGATATTGAACAGCTCGGTTACGTGCCGCGAATGTGGTGCAAGAGCAAGCAGTGAAATGAATCCCATTCGACTCACCGTGTGTTTTTTGCGCCCGTGATGGGCGGAGGCGCGGGAAAATGCAGACGTGCCTCGACAACCATGCCAGGCAAACGAATCCGAACGGTCGTTGCGTCGCTCGTCGAACCGACGACACACAAAGAGAAGAAGCTTCGGGGCCTTCAATCGGTCTATCAGGAAGCCCTCTGTGAAGCGTTCGACGCCAACGCAACGACGATGACTGCAGTTAACGATATTGTAACGCCTTATGACCTCCCGTACCAAGCAAAGGATGCACTGAAACGCCATGTTCCAGGACTACTGAAGAGCGGGTCAGCAGAGCTTAGCAAGACCCAACCGATTCGGTTTACCAACCGATCGGCGGTGTTCGATTACTCTTCGGACCGAAACCATTCATTCTGCTGGGAAGTTCCCCAGCCCGGCCGCGGCACCAACTTCTGGATTCCGCTCGCCATCAATCCAGACCAACGTGAGTGGTGGCTCCAGTTGCTTAACGGCGAGGCTACTGCTGGCCAGTTACAGCTGATCACTCAGCCGCAGCAATCCCGCTGGGACCTGCACGTCCCAATCAAACTCAAAACAATGGACCGAGAGGTTGATTGTGAGAGCTGCACGCCGATCGGCTTTGACGTTGGTGAAGCGATTCTATTGACTGGCTGTGCGCTCTTGAATGGGCGACCAGTCGATCCGTTGCTCGTCGATGGTAGCAGAGCCCGACATCTCAACCAGACGCTGCAGACGACACTCCAGCGGCTTCAGGAACGCGAGGCCGCTGAGTGGCGGATCGACGAGCAGGCGGCGTACTTCCAGAATGCGATTCGGGATGAGATCGAGACGGCGACGCGAAAGGCGGTGGAGTATGCCGCTGGCTTCGATCAGCCGGTAATCGTGCTAGAGCAGCTGACGTCAATCCATGATGACCTCAACTTCGGGACACACATGAATCGTCGACTCCATGTGTGGGCCTTCGACCAGCTGCAAACCCGACTCGCAGACAAGGCTGCTGATGCGGAGATTCCTGTTCGGTACGTCGACCCTGCCTACACATCCCAGATCTGCCATGCGTGCGGGGAGATTGGGACCCGTCCTAGGCAAGCGGAGTTCCGCTGTACTAACGACGACTGCTGGGTGTCGGTTTATCAGGCCGATATCAATGCGGCGGCCAACATCGCTGGTCGCCTTGATCCGTGGGGTGAGAGCTGTCCTTGGAAACCGGGCAGCGATGACATGCCATGGAATGGGCGCACCCGTGACAGTGCCACAGGACCTCGTGAGCAGAGCCCATCACAGCGATGACGCTCACGAGTGCAGTCCTGAAACCTCAGTGATGCCCCCTGTGTGGGGTGCCGACTCGGTGAGGATGTCACTCCGGGCTGTCTGCCTACATATGTGGGTTGGCACTTGCTTCAGCGAGAGATCTGAGCATGTTGGACACAAAGACCTGCGTTGAGAGAGCCTGTCTTGAAAACTGAGGGGCGATGACTCATCGCGCGGTGGTGCACTTGTGATAGTGCCACGGTCCACCAGAGGCCAAGCGAGAAGTTCTCGTCGTTGACGTTTCTGTCGTATTTGGATCGAACCCATTCACATTCTCCTGTGGAGAATCTCATTCCGTCTCGGAACGCGAGATATCACCTCGTAGATACCGACACTCCTTGATCAAATGAAGTTCGGACGGTCCGTCCCGCTCGCCGTCTATTGCCTTCCGCGGCGCTCGCGACCGACCATTCCGGGCTGCGGCGAGCTTGCTCGCCGTTCCGGGCTAAAATGAATGTGGCTTCGACGCCAGCGGGTATCTCTCGGGGGTTGCGCTTTGCCGTGCTCACCCCCCGAGACATACTCCGCTGGAGGCTTGCTTCAGGCAGACGGCGCGCGGTACTGGTTGGTTTCTCTCTTCAGACACGCTCTCACTCGCGCCCGAGGCGCTCGTGAAGGCGCGAGCGAGAGCGTGTGATGGTTGAGTTGGTCGATAGAGAGAGCCATGGCTGGGCAGTCGTGGTGTCGGAAGAAGACGCTGGGCGAGCGCCTTCGGAATCTAGGAATTCCAATGAGAAATAAGAACCTACGTAGTAATGAAGTTTCGGTCGATGAACAAGCGTTCGAAAATGCGGATGAAGTGACGGTCGACGAGGATGGCTTCGAGGTCGTCGATGAGACTCCTGAGTTCCGGCCGTCGGTGCAGATGGAAATCCAGGCAAAGGTTGATTCAAACCACCCAGATGCGCGTCTCGAAGCAGGTCCAGACCACATATACGGAAAGACCCTCGTTCAGGAAGAACGTATCCAGGGGCGAGAAGCAGAGTTAGCATCGATTAGTGCGAAGGCGGTATTCGGAAGTCAAGACGGTCGAGAAGAGCGGACCCGAGAGATCGTGGTCGAGCAAACTGGGGCGCAGCGTGTGGAGTTCTTGAAGCGGGCGGGCTGTGTGAACCCGATGATTCATCCAGATCGGGCTGATCCTCGTGAGATGCTTACTCCTGAGCAGTTGGGTGGGGTGAATACAGAGGCGATGCGGTTGGCCAAGAAATTGAAGGGGTGGTCGACGGCGGCGATTGGTCGACATCTGGCTGAGGCCGTAGTCGGTGGAACAGATTTGACGAGTGCGGTGGTTGGGACGTTCGAGAAATTACAGACGGCCCCCGGGGTAGTAGTGCCGATCGGGAAGTTGGAGGCGATCAATCGAGAAGAAGTGAGCATTGAGGGTCGCATAGTCCAGCTGTGGAAGCCAGCCAGTCCAGCCATAGCTCAGGTGGGTCTCATTGAGGATGAGAGTGGGAGAACAAAATTCACGTCCTTCGTGAGATCGAATCCGAAGTGGGTCCAGGAAGGCGAAAAGGTGTGTATCCACGGAGCGGCCAAGAGCTGGTATCAAGGGCGTGTTTCGGTGGCTGTGACCGGGTGGTCGACCGTGCACACCCCTGAGCGCGGTCGGTGGTGGGAGTAGTCGGTCGAGGCGGGCTTCTTTTTTGTTCTATGCCGGAGCCGACCCTAACCCCACCTCCCCACCCACCGCTCCGTGCTCGCTCGGTGAGACTCACCCGTTCGTCTCACCGGTTCTCGTTCGCTTTGCTCACGAGAACGCCGCTGTGCGCGCAGCCACGACCTTGACAGCAACGTCAAGTAGGGGAACTACACCCGGAGGGGGGTGCGTCCGACAACGTATGCAAAAGCGAAGTGACCGTGTCTTTTGACTCTATAATTCAGCTCAGTAGTCACTCAACACTTGATTTGGGTCCAATACAGAGTTAGTTAAACAGTAAATGTATTAAAAGTTTTCATCGCAATAGCCTCTCTCACAGAGAGGGGTTCCCAATTGTCCGTCTTGCCGGACGCACCCCCGTCCCCCCGTAAAGTGATCTACAATGGTCGTCTCGTTACATCGGCAAGCAATAATTAGCTGCTCTATGTTGGACACACCCCCGTCTATACAGACAGACGGTCATGCCGGACATGGGGGTTTTATATACTGATATTGTGCAGTATACGTGTATGAAAGCGTTCGGGGACGACGATACGATATTCAGGGATATGGATGTATTAAATCCAAATGAGCAAACCTACCAACCGACCGATCTCCCAGAACGAACCGAGGAACTCGATCAGATTCACTCAGCACTGCGGCCTGCGACAATGGGGTCGACACCGCTGAATATTCTGGTCTACGGCCAAACAGGACAGGGTAAAACGGTGAGTATCACGCTCAAAACGAATCAACTCCAAGAGTACGCTGACGACGCTGATATGGATCTTACTGTTGTCCATGTTCCCTGCAAAGGAATGGATAATTCCTACCACGCATTAACCCACCTCTACAAAGAGATTCGAGAAAAGCGACTTGGACCGGGCGAGGAGTTACCGAGTGGCTACCAACGGAAAGCTCTCCTCAACATGGTTCTCGAAGAACTCCAGGAAATCGGTGGGACAATCATTGTTGTGTTAGACGAGATCGACGCCATTGGCGATGACGACTATATTCTCTATGAGTTGCCACGGTCGAATCCAAATGGTGTCCGACTTTCGATTATTGGGATTACGAATGATCTTCAGTTCCGCGAAAATCTCGATGCTGATGTCCGTTCGAGTCTCGGCGAAGATGAAGTCAAATTTGATCCGTATGATGCCAACCAACTCCGTAATATCCTTTCTCGCCGGGCAGAGGGAGCACTCCGAGATACGCACTTTCGAGATAAAATCCGCGATTACGAACACTTAGAGAGTGAGGTACTATCGAGTGATGCACTCCCGCTCGCAGCAGCACTGGGCGCACAGGATACTGGTGATGCTCGTGAGGCTATTCGACTCTTTTTCCGAGCAGCCCGTTTTGCCGATGACAATGGCGAAACGACTGTCACTGAAGCCCACGTCCGAGCTGCACGTGATTTCCTCGAACAGAAGGCCGTCGAAAGCGGGATTCAGACACTCCCACAGCAGAAAATGCTGGCGCTCATGAGTACAACGTGGCATATCTCGAAGGGTGAATCATCTGTTGCGACCACGCCGATCTACACGCAGTATAAGAAAATGTGCGATGTAGAGGACATTGAACCACTGTCGAACCGTCGTTTTCGAGATCGCCTGAATGACCTTTCGGATTCGAATATCCTGACAAAAAAGCGTGGTCGAGGTCGGGGCAAAGAGAACAAGTATGGGTTGGCAGTCGATGTCGCCACCGCTGTTGAAAACCTCCCACAGAAGAATGAGCGATATGGCGAGGTTGCAGAGATCCTTCGAAAGCAAGTCGAAATGGGGAATTAGTCGATGTGGCCTCTGTCGACTGTCGACGATTCTTCTGAGATTTTCATCGGCAATATTCTGTTTGAGAGGGGCAGATCATTCTCGAAACCTCGGATTCTCAGTAGGAGCGTCTGTATCAACCGTAATCCGCGTATTTACATCTGGATAGGGGTGAGTGTCGAAGGTGTCCAGAGCAGACGAAATGTACTCTCTTGGTCCTATAGTAGACTCGGACCTTAACCTACAAAGTCACCGATAGGCGTTCGATGTTGGTTAAGATGCTTCACTGAGAGAAACGGCTTCAAGATCGAAGCAAAAAGCTCGTGAAAAGTGCTGTGTCTGTACGGGGTTTTGCTCGGAATGTGGGGTGTGGTCGACGTCGGTCAGTGGATCTGAACGGTACACTACTCCAGCGAATTTTTTCGTGCCCCGAGGGGTGCGGCACTCATCATGAGTGCCCTGTCCTACAATGACTCAATTACTACTTGCAAGACCGAGTCCGATGAACCGTGTTCTGAATCGAGACCAATACGACGTATTCGCGATCACGTCGTGTATTTTGAAAGCAGCGAGGTTTCTCTGTTGTTACTGTACTGTTCACGTACTCACCTACCGCAAGCAGATCGCCGGTCATGCCCTAGGGTGTCTCCAATGAGTACTCCCGTCGAGGAACTTCGTAGTCAGCTTACTGAGGCCGCAGAGGGGGCAGTCGACAATGAGACGCGAGATCATATCGAGACGGCTCTCGCATTGGTCGACGAACTCTCTGGGCCCGAGTTGATAGAGTGTCCCGTGTGTGAGCGGATGGGTTTGCCGGAGCGGATCATAGAGCACGACTGCCGGATTGGGTCGACGCGCTAAGTAAGTTCGACACTGCCATCTGGCAATACAGCAAGCCTACTAGCAAGATCGATCAGTGTACACGTCGATACAGGGATGTTCAGTAAATCGTTCTATAGAGTAACTAAGAATTCTCATCTTCTGCCACGACTTGAGGAAAACGTCCTTCACCTTCCGCCCTAGCCAAATAATCACCTCTAACCTGTCCTAACCAGTCTTTAAAATCATAACTTGGATCTGAAATCGGTGCTGAAGATGCTCCTGTTCGTGGCATGTCGACTGGATTGATTCTTCCAGGAAGAAGGTCAATTCTATTCCGAGGCTGCATATCTCCAGCTAAAATACTATCAATGGTCTCCTTCATTAGTTCACGGGACACATCGTACTGCATAACAGAGCGGAATCTGGACATCATATCGCTGTCGACTTTAAACTCGATGTATTCTAAGTACAGAACTGTGCCCAGCCAGTGCCGAAGAATAGAGTCGAAAGATGACTCAGTCAATGTTGAAAGACAATCTTTCCACCCAGCCCCAACAAAGGCCCAGTCAACTATCTCTTCTCCATATTCTATTTCAAATCGAATGAACGCAGAAGTGATCTCAGCCATGGAAGCATAACAGCTCCACAATGCCCATTCTTTACTGGTTGTCCGATCACGGTTTCTTCGAGCAACGTGGAACAGCTGTTGTTCAGTGACATTATCTGATCCGTCGTCGACGATTTCTTCGAACACTTCAGGAATGTATTTCATAGATAAGGAACCGTATGGGAGTTTCAGAATCTCTGTAGGTCCTCGACGGGTCACAGACTGAGCTGCACGCCAACCGAGTAAACGGATTCCAGTACCGGCTACATCCCATAATCTAGTCTCAGCTGCTCCTTTCAGCATCTCTCCAGAATCGTCTATGGCTTTCTCTCGAACTCTCTCACAAGTTGTATCAAAATCAACTGTACCCACCAAATTGGTAAGTCCCTCCGAACTGTGGACGACAACTGGTTCGTGTTCTTGATCGACAGCATTGCACCCGATAGAAGAAATTGTACCGACGGTTTCTTCCCCGATCTCATCTAGATCTCCCTCAACCGCTTTCTCTCCGGCACTGGGAAGCCTATGTGTACAAAGTTCTTCCACAGAATCACCGACTGCAGTTTCATCTTCCAGTTGATGTGTAGAAACGTGTTTTAGCAGTTCCTTAACTTGGTTGTCGATGACGTTGAGGCCTTGTGTTGCAGCTGGTACGTCTCTATCACTGATTGCTGACCTGATGATGGATACTGGTACGAGAAACGGGTCTCTCTCGGATGAATCACTGTTTGCGGCCTCTGCATCAGCTACAATCTGAGATGGTGTGAGCTCATATTTGACCCGTTTGATGATTCCTTCGGGGGTGGTCTGCTCCAATATCCTATCGACGAAGAAGTACAGTATGAAGAATGAGATTACTGCTAAGATGATTGCCGCGGTGACCAAGTATCTGAGAGCAAGGTCTGATACGTCGTTTACCAGTGTGAGAGCGATGATATCAAGAAGTATGGAGAGTCCAAATACACCAACTGTTTTCTTGTATACGGCATCTGATCTGAACAGGTCTGCTAATCTTGTGGCGTACCGGGACGTAGAGAGTTGGATTCCCAAGATTATAACCGAAAAGACGATTGCGAAGGCAGCAGCTTGTACTGAGGCTAGTGTGGACAAGACTTGTTCGGCGTTATCCACTGAGTTATAACCAGAGAATGCTGCTGGCACAATGGCTAGTGTAGCGACAGCTGTGAGAATAACCGGTATCGGCCACCGCAGAGATTCACCCATCTAATAAGGTCAATGAGGCCGGTTTGTTTTATTTACTGGGATGGCCGGTAGTGGGTAGGCAATGTACTGGTTAGCCGGCCTTATCATTACAAAATAGCTCCGACCGAAATTTCACGGTCAATTCGCTCACCATTCAACATCTGTGATCCAACCAATTCTACTCAGAAACCCAACGTCGACTACTGAGACACATTAACCAACAACCGGCCAGTGAGGTGGCGTGTGTTGGTTAATACATCTATATCGTAGCCTACGCGTCGCGGTCGATTCACGCACCACCACTGGGAAGATCGACGAGCTCCGGAACTGTCTGGCAAGTGCCTTGAGGCAAGCTACAGATCCGGAAGTTCACCAAGAGGCTGATAAAGCGATCGCGTTGGTCGACGAGCCATCGGGCCCTAAGGTGTTGTTTCCTTATATAATGTCGGCAACGTACACAGTGTGCGTCCCAGGTCAACTACATTCGTATACACAGAAGGAATCACTATTATGTTCAATTCTTACTAATATTCGAGTATGTCAGAAGGGTCAAACCAAGATTACCAAGAAGAAGATATTACGGCCCTACGTGAGGAGTATGATAATGCAAAAGAAAACCGTACGTGTTTACCCCCAGAACGATTTCGCCACTCTCTCGTAAGTTGCTCCTGACCCAACAGTAGAGCAATGCAGACGACAGGGTGTTCTCCGAGGGACGGTCTCCGGCAGGGAGACCGTCCCGCGT
>Ga0306887_100367_pt1 | contig 12802 bp, 11 predicted proteins | sample AntDeeMetagen138_FD_190453 | JGI IMG/M metagenome (GOLD analysis project Ga0306887, IMG submission 190453) | Saline lake microbial communities from Deep lake, Antarctica - Metagenome #138 (v2) (version 2) | ecosystem: Environmental > Aquatic > Non-marine Saline and Alkaline > Saline | place...
ATAGGATTGCCTATTGATATTACTATAGTTTTCTCTATAGGATATTCTATAGTATTCCCTATAGGAATGGATATATTGATCTCTACAGGCGTATCGGTATTTCTGCGGACGTGAAGCGTGCGGAAGTAGTCCAAAGGTTCTGTTCTGGAACATCTACGCTGATGCAGTCGACTCTGGACCCTCTCCACGTGGAAGACCGAACTCAACCTCGACTCGGACCGTGTCGTAGGGCACGTACGGTTTCTTCGCGCGACCGTCTTCTTCGAAGTAGATGATGTCATACTCAGCCAGTAAGTGGAGATCATTGTGGACATCATGGACGTCTCGATCAAGGCGGTCAGCCAGCCCACGCATACTCTCTGGTGGGTACTCCACCACCGATTCGAGCAACTCCATTCGTCGGTCAGTGAGCAGCTGACGAACTCGGCTGCGGTCTTCGAAGTTGACAACGTGTGGAACCACTTCGCCGTCTTCCCACCGCTCGGCGCGCTTGAGGGCGGCCGCTTGGGCCTGCTCTGCTGGAAGCGACATAATGCGGAGTGTCGATGGGTACTCAACCTCGTCCGGACCGGGGGTAAACTCCTCGTGTGTTGGTTCGGTATCAGTCGGTTCGTTGATCATATATTTCGGTTACCTCGTTTTGGAAGTCGTCGATCAGTTCGGAGAGGCCTGTGAACTCCAACTTCGTGATCTCACTATCGGCTGTGTGTCGATGATGTCGACTGATATCTAGGTGGTGAGGCGAGTCGTCGTACCGTAGCAGTGTGTACCGTCGGCATCATGTACTGGAAGCTGTACTTCAGCCCCTTTGGGAAATCCTCACTCGCTGGAACCTGCCAAGCGACCATCTCATACCGACTTCCATCCGGCTTCTCGTTTTTGTCGCTGTACACTGCCTTCGCAGGCATCTCTATTCCATGTTGTGTTTCAACCCCAACAACAGTGTGGAATACTACCTACAGCTGTGAGATATGCACCGCAGTCAACCACCAATAAACTACAGCTCGCTATACTAAAACTGGCCTACAGGGATTACTATAGCATTCACTATAGCAAATCCTATATGAATACCTATAGAAGAAGCTATAGGCCTCTTGTGGCCTGTTTCCCGACAGCTTCACGGACAGCATCGAACTCGTCAGGTGCTGCCTCCTGGAAGCCAAGGCGCAACGCCAAGCGGAGGATATCACTACGATCGGCATCACCAACATCGACATCAAGGCGCTGCTGGAGTGCCTGACCGACGTCCTCCATCCGGTCAGGATTGTCCTCTAAGGCGCGGATGAATGCTGCAAGGCTCCCGTCCCATACGCTCACAGTCTTCTGCTGTTCGCCACTATCAATCGCTTCGAGCTCGGAAACGATATCGTCGACCAAGGCCTGTTTCTGTTCGGCTGAGCCAGCTTCATCAAGGCGATCTCCCTGCGAAGTTTGCTCCCGCAACGCTGCGAGATCGGCGTCTTCTTCGTCACCACTCATGGCTTCTGTTCCTCCAAGCGGACCAGGAGTTGCTCAACGGCTGCACTGTACGCATCTCTTGCCTTCTGGGCAGTGGTTGAGGGCTCTTCCAACTCGAACGCTGTGACGCCACGCTGAGCGGCGTTGCGTATATCTTGCGAGTACGGAACGTAGGTCGGCGCGATTATATCTCCGTACTCGTCCTCGAATGAGGCGAGATACTCTTCGGCGAGCTTTGTCCGTGTGTCGACCTTGTTGGGCAGCACCAATGAGAGCTCAATATCAACCGAGAAGTTGTCTGCAATCTTCTTGAGATCCCGGCGCAAGGCATGGGCCTGTTCAGCCTCAAACGGCCCCATCTCAACCGGTGTGATCGCGTTCCGAGCGGCCCACAGTCCGTTGTAGGTCACATTATTCGTCATCCCCGGTAGATCGATCAGAACGACATCGTAATCCAGCGGATCGACGTACTCGTCGAGGAACTGCTCCAGACGGCTATACCTCTCGCGAGCGTCATCGATGTTCCCGAGCTCCGCGTCGAGTGTATCAAGACCAGGATGCGCCGGGATTAACGCCGGGCCCTCACCGGTGTCGATCACAAGATCTTCGACGGCATCGTCGCCGAGCTTCTTCGCAATCGTCCCCCAAGAGTCATCAAATACGGTGCTGATGTTCGGCCAGGCTTCGTCGTTCTCAATCTGATCTCGATACTCCTCCCAGACACCGAAGTGTTTCGCGAGATCGCCCTGCTTCCCTGCGAGGTCGATCAACAATACGTTCTTCCCCAGCTGGTCGAGAGCGACCCCAAGGTGTGCTACTGTAGTCGTCTTACCGGTACCACCCTTATCTAAGAAGGCGGCTGCACGGTGTGTTTCTCCCATCAAATACCACCTATAGCATTTCCTATAGAGTTGCCTATAGACTTTAATCTATGTCAGACATCTGGTTACCAATAAATAATAATTCAGCCGTTCAGATGAGATAGCAATAGGGAGACTGCGGGCATTGCGTATGTTAGCGAGTGCTGGTCTGATAGCCCGCATAGAACATAAAAACACAATCTCAGACCCTCAAGCGGTTAGATTCCCGTGATAACGTATGCGTTAACGCAGACTTTATGTGACGTGGATATAGACTAATAACCGCAGGGTTAGTGCGCGCATCCAAAATTGAATGGATGCGCACATTCATATCGCTGAGATAGATCTCCGTGATTATCTGACTACAGTCTCACCCCCAATACCATCAGCACAAAGATCGCGATGAAGACCGCGACGTAGACCGGGGGTGCGAAGAGAACCAAGCTCGTAACTATTCCAGCTGAAGATACGAGGCCTGCGATAGCTCTCGACCTTTTATAAGCTGTGCTCAAACCGTCGGACCCAGAGTTTTGGTCTGGGTGTGAATGAGAGAGTGTCATAGATATCTCTCGTGGGATTGCTGGGGCCAGAATCAGCGTGCAGGGTTAGTACGCGCGATCCGGTCAGCGTCCCTGACTGTGTGCAGAAGGTCACACGGCATAAAGCCCTCGCACGCGCGGGCGGAAGTTGTGCATTCGTGATCGCTGTGGCTGGTTTCATTTACAGGAATCTGCTTGTTCATCACCGCGAACCACATGATCCGGGCTATGAGCTTACTCACCACACCGACTACCCGACCATCAGCTTGGGTTCGACGTCGAGCGGAGAGGTGACCCGGACCATGGTACCACTGGAGTGCCTCATTACCGCTAAAAGCGGCGAGTAGGCCGGAGCGGTTGGGTCCGATTGTGTTCCTCGTGGAGAGAGTAATATCACAATAGACGACTCGCATACCACTGTCCACGCCACGACGAGGAGGTCGACACTCGAGAACTACTGTCGCCATTCCCAGCGCCGAGACCTACAGTAAACGAGGGATACTGCGGCAATCAAAAGTTCCGGATTGCAGTCCCTCAGTCTATTGTTACGAGTACGCGTATATCGGTCTCAGAGTGGTACTCTCGTTAGGTATATGCATCATACTCTGTGAGAAATGATTCGATTTTATCAGCTAGTGTCTTGGCTTCTTCCCCGTCAATGTGGACGATCAGTGTGGGACGCTCGGAGCTGCTGGTATCGATAACGAGTGAAACGGTCTTGAACTCATCAGACACTCTGTGAGATGCAAACTTGTCGTCGACCTTGGTAGCAAGATCATCAAGAGAGTCGACTCCATCGGCGGTCAGGGACTCATTGTCGGGAGAAGCCGATTAAAAAATAGGCTACTGGGGGTTGATCGACCCGGTGTAGATGCTATGCTCACGAGATTCTAATCGAGTTCTCCCATTTTTTGATTAGATTTCGGTCTGTATACTGACGCTGACCGCTGAGTCCCGATTGAGCAAGGGCAGTCTGATAGCCGAAGTCATCGACGAGAAATACGACCTCTCCGAGGCTATGTTTCTCGGAGAGCCTATACAGAAACGCAGCAGCTGGATCCGCACCGTGAGGTCCAAACAGATTGACACCCAAAATCAACTTGGTGTCAAAGTGCCTTGTTGAACGCAAGACTGCGTCGGGGTGGGGTCGATGATTCATGCTTTCACGGCGGCAGAACCCGGTTCTTGGGCTCAGAAGATTCAGTAGCTGTCGCTTGCGGTTCCGTCGAATAATCAGAACTATGGTATTTTAGACCTTAGCTTGGGTGACGACGGCGATGCCTCTCCTAGATACATTCAGAGAAGGGAGAGCAGGCGGTGAGCCCTAACTCGCCGCCTGCGTTAGGTTATGCACGATGCACTTCCGAGTCAGCTCCCGGAACTGGCCATGCCAGCTCCGGGAGCGGAGCTTCTCGCCGTCGTCTTGCTTCAATTGCGAGAAGCCCCCGTTTCACTCATCCAGCGCTGGTTGTAGTCCTTGTTCATTCGGGCGTTGTGAGCTTTCTGTAGCGGAGTCTGTTCTCTGTGTTTGATCAACGGTCGCGTCGAGTTGGAGCGACACTCCTCACGGAGGTCGCTCCACGAGTAGTTTGCATCTGCAGATAGCACACGCAGGTCTTCCGCATTCCGGCGGAAGACCTGCATCCCGATATGGCCGTCCCAGGCCTTCTTTGTCGTGAAATGAACGTCTTTGATCGCTAGAGAGTTCACGTCGATCAAGATCGTCGTTTTCATTGATTGGAACGAGTAGTTTGCGCGGTCGCGGTAGTGATAGCTAGTTTGATCGCGTTGGAAGCCACTGGCATCGATCGCGGCTTCACCACTCCAGCCCGCCTGCTCCGCCGACTTGCGGAGCAGGCGGCGGAGTTCGCGCATACGGTAGTCCTGTTCCCACCGACAGAACGTGCTGTAGTTCGGTGCTTCGTCAAGCCCAAACACGGCGAGGACACCGGGCATCTCGTTGAGGTAGTCTTCCGTCTCACGAAACCTCTTTTCTAATTCGACGCGATACAGGATTAACGCGATCTGTGTCCACTCGGCGTACCCGCTCGCGCCGTCCGGCGCGGCGGGTACGTCTGGCTCATCAACGTGCTGCTTGGCAAGATCTCGACACATCCGCGCAAGCCGTCTGAGCGATCCCATATCGCCAGACGGCGTCCAATTCCCGGTTAATCTGACGGAAGAATACCGTGAGAACGTCTGAGGCTGGCATCACTCGGCGGCAAAACAAGGCATGTCAAAGTCTATTGCAGCAGATAACCAAGACCACTCGCCATTGATTTCGACAGGAGTCTGTCTACAGCGACCCGTTTCGGCTGCGCCTCAGGTAGTTCGGAAATGCTATCAGCTACTCGATGTACTTATTAAATTATCGCCTGATAAGAGCGTTTCACACTGAATAATTGCAGAATTGCTTATGTCTCTCTAGGTGAACAACCGGTCGCATGGAGCCGGACAGCCAACGCCCTGGAGTGGTATGCGCAAGAACTGAATACTGCGCTGAGATGGGCTTGAGACCAGTAGAGAGATAGATTCCATTCTCTTGAATTATTTGATCTGGTGCGCTCTTTGTCGACTATTCAATCGTTTCAGTGATCACTCACGGGCGTTGGCCGTCCGCTCTCGCTCCCAACATACAAGATTTGCCGTATCCAACGTCTCTCTGAGCAGTTCTGGTGACAGCATGAACAACCAAACCACGAACTGCTCACTTCTCAAACTAGCTTAACCAAACAGTGGCGGTTAATCAATTAATTCAACAGTATTCAATATCTTTGCTGTGAATTCATCTGGAGACATTTTTTCGGCTTCAAATTGTTCTACCCACTCTGAACGGATGTGCCATGTTGCTATATCTTCAGAACCATCATTAATAATCGAAATAAGTCGATTAGTATCTAGTCCATTCTGTCTAGATAGTACATAACTAGCTGATATAGTTCCAATTTCATCACCAAGACCTTGATTAGTTGTCCTACTAGTTTCGTATTTTAATTCAACATTTTTTTCAACTCTGTCTATTTTAATGATATTGATTCCCTTATCATCTAATTCTTTTTTAAAAAAAGAGAATTCATCTGTTTGATTGCCTTGTGGGGTACCTGTACATCCAGAAAATAAGCTTATCAAGAGCGTTCCTGTTAATCTGAAAACACGCCTTCGTTTCATAATTTCTTTATAATTCTCTTGTTATTTAATTTCAACGGGATCGCGATTCCAATACAGACGGAAGTCCCAATATCGTCTTCGCCGTAGTAAGAATAAAAATAAGATATCAAGCAGCCGAAATTATTTATTATTGAGATATTAGCTATTAGACAGATATAAAATCAGTATGACCGTAGGTCGCTATCCAACTACATTCGTCTATAACCTACTGCTGCAGCAATAATCAGTATAATTACAACGACAATACCAACAATCCCAGTAGTGCCAATTCCATCACCAGATTCTTGATCTATGTCTTCATTAGGCCCTTCAGCTGGCTCGTCACCACCAGAGGCTCCATCGGAAGAGACCTCAGCTACGGCAAATAACGAAAAGCCATCAACATCAGCACTAACCCGTATGCGATCGTCAGTGACGTCTTCCACAGTCGTCTCTAACTGTTCCCAACCATCATCGGTCTCATGGGTAATGACGACATTCTCTGGATTGTCAACATCACCTGTATCAATACGCATTGTTACAGTAGCAGCGGTATCTGATGCTGGTTCACCCTCGTCATCAGTGACAGTAATGTCGGCTACGCTACCAACAGAACGGACATCTTGACCAAGTTGTGTCGACAGCGATGTCGAGGTGGCTTCAATCACACTTTCATCGGTATACTCGCGAACACTAACAGATCCAGTTGTTTCCTCGTCAGTGAAGGTAATCCGTTCAACGGTTTCAGTCTCGTCGCTAGTGTCAACAGTGATTCCGGGTGTATCAGGATCTGCATCTTCAATACGGCGTTCGGTTTCGATATCAGGGTCGGCTTGTTCGATGGCTTCGGTAACATCCTTAAGACCCGATTCACTATCGGCTTGATCATCCTCCTCATCAACAGGAACCAAGCCACCACCTCCACCACCCCCACCGTCAGTGGTTGTGTCATCATCGCCGCCTGATGATTCAGTGATAGTGAATGAGACACCCGAACCAACATTTACAGGTACAATGTTATCGCCCTCTGGATCAACCAGTGTCGATACTTCACCGACTTGGATTTCACCAGTTTCGTCGTAATTCTGACTATTTACATCAATCCCCGCAAGAGTGAGACTTTCTTGTCCAGACGGATCAGTTTCTCCAGTATAACCAACAATGGTTACTGTGGTTTCACCGTTTGTTTCGTATGTTTCACTTTCAACAGAAAACCGATCCGAATCAGAGACTTGAACCGATTCAATATTGCTGTTATAGGTTACATTCACTTCGAATGCACCAACACCTTGAGTCGAATCTATACCTCTTATAATGAGATCAGTCGAACCAGATTCAACGATTTCAGCACCGGGATCCTCAATAGCAACCTCAGTGGAGGTCTGACCAACAACAGTTCCACCACCAACAGCTACTGCGGCACCAAGCATCACTAGTACAAGCACCACGGTAGACAGGTGAATACTATTTTCGGAATTCATTGTTAGCTACCTCCATTAAGATTATACCCTTCGTCTCTTGGTCCGTCTCCTCCATCATACTGAGCGATAAACATCGCATCAGCGGCATTGATTTCATCATCCCCAGTTACATCACCGTATAATTGATTGAGTTCAGCCTCATCACCTGCAGCAACGGATTGTGCAATCGTCGCTGCGTCATCATTTGTAACGTCACCAGTCGTCGTCACATCACCCAAGGGGAATCCCTCGTACGTGATTGAGATAACATCGTCATCATCAGTAGCAACAGAGATGATTGTCGCATTATTTGGTGTGTTATCGGTGGTGATCTCACCATTGTCAATGGTTGCATCTACGCTGTTGAATGGATCAAGTGTAGATGGATCATCAACTCCAATCGCAGTTTGTCCACCATCAGTGACGAGATCAAAATTGAATTCTTTTTTAAATGGTTCTTCAGCAGTACCCTGTCGAATCGGATCATTAAGCCCTTGAATGTCAATCGAATCCGTTTGAGCGATAATTGTCGGCTGTGCAGCCTCTTCCTTAGCGAAGAACTCAACCGACCGAGGTGGAGTAACCTCGGGAACAGTTACCCCATCAAGGGTCACGACCTCGTCATCAGCAAGTGGAATTTCAGCTCCAACATCATACTCAACGGATTCACCGCCAACTCCTGCTGCAGCTACTTCCTCAGAGTAGCTACCAGTGCTAGCAGAATTGCCATTGACAACAATCCCAACATCAGATTCGTCAACGACATTAACATTGAGTGTCCCGGGTTGGAACGCTTCTGTAGTTACCGTATCAATAACGGAATCGTCTCTAGACTCAACTTCAGAAATATCCGCTGGTTCATTTTGTATTGGATATACTAAGCTCTCAATTTCCACATCACCAGCAGTAAGCACATCTACCTTGATCTCAAAGGTAACTGTTTCACCAGGAGGGATCTCGTTACCCTCCCCCTCAATGATAACTACATCCTCACCAGAGACACTTTTACGTTCAGTAAGCGTATCTGTCCCTCGATTATTTTCGTTCCCATCTTCGTCAATAACGACGGCACTTGTTTCATTGATATCTATTTGTGCTGAATCAACGATTTCAATGATCGGGAAATCGAAGGGCTCGTCTTCCCTATTAGTGACCGTAAAGCTAAGTGTCTGATTGTCGGTCGCTAATACTTGCTCTTCTTCGAACGCTGGTTCGAATGTGAGAGAGTCAGTCTCGGCTGCTGAGGCGACACCTGCGGTAGCAGCAAGTGACAAAGCCAACAAGACAACAGTACCGAGGGCAACAGCTTGCTTCTGTGTGGACAGCATCATTGATCACCACCCTCTGTGGAAACAACCTGTTCATTTTCAAGGGCCACAATAACTAGGTTTTCAGGTTCACCACGAATTCTATCAACATGTACATCTACCGTACCATCATCAGAGGCATTACGTAGCTCCTGTAATTCGTTGCTACTCATATCATTCAATAGTGTTTGATTCTCGGGGTTACTCGGGTCGATGGAGATCTTTTCAGAGACCTGATTGTCACCGCTTCCCCAAGTGAGTTCCACAGTCACTTCGCTGGCAAACTCTCCGGTTACTTCGGTCAAGGCTCCAATTGAGAACGCTGTCGCACGAGTGTATCCCCATGATCCACTGTCTTCGTACACAGACGTTAGGAACTGTGTCGAATTATCTATGGCATGTTGAGTGGTTCGGTTAGTGCCATCAACTTCAACCTCTAGGTCGCCAACGGTCTCATTTGTAGCATCAAGCCCGTACGTTGCGAAGGCAGCTTCCTCACTTGTATCACCTTGGCGGTTCCACCACGTTGAATCCTGATAGCTGCTCCATGAACCCTGGAACTCCGCATTGTCCATCTCTTGATTTTTAATTAGCCACTCGTGACCGTTCTGAATCGTATTTTCGACTTCCGTCTCGTTGGTTTCTACACTATTCCAGTCTATTTGATCGTTATCAAGAGCCGCCTGCAAGCCCCAAAGGGCGAGACCGGTAGATGTAGCACTTTCTTCAGTAGTGTCATCCCAGTAGGTTGGATCAGTTGTCCAAGCACCGGAATTTTCTTGATTATCAACAAGGTACTCGGCCGCATCTGCCTGAATTGAAGCAACCTCTGACGAAGGGGCTTCACCACTCTGTACAGTCTGGTTGAGTGCTACCATCGTGAAGCCGGTCATTGATGCACGATCACGGAAGTAGTAACTTTCCGCTTCAAATGCACCACTGTTCTTTTGGTTGCTTTGGATTGCTTCTACGGCTTTGGTGAAGTCGATATCTCCCGAGCCGTAATCCTCAACATTGTAGTCAGGATCTTCAGCAACACTTGTGGTGCCGAACAATGCATAGCTGGTGTAGAACGTTTTGCTGTCAGCTCCTTGTCGGCCCCATGCATTCCAGCCACCGTCGTCTAGTTGGGCACGGCTACCGCCGTCAGCTAGTTTTGCGACACCATCTTCGATGGTAACGTTGATATCGTCGTATTGATCATCATCGATCTCGTAATTTTCTCGGTCCTCGTAGTACTGTTTCGTATTGAGTGCCCCAAGGAAGCTTGAAGTCGTTTGCTCAACACACCCGTATGGATAACGAACGAGATATTCGAGACCAGAGAGAGTTCGACCCTCGGCACCGCCTTCAAACGTCAGCGTTACGTTCTGTTCGAACGTTTCACTATTAGAGACAGCAAGTTGGGTTGTTCCACTTTTCTCACCGGCCCCCAAAATTACACTTGAGGTGTTTCGAATGCGATCAGTTACGCGTGGGACCGATGTGTTCACTGTAACATTGTCAGATTCGTCGACATCCAGTGTATCTTCCACGGTAACATTGATTTCGACCTCTCCAGCAGTGGTCTCAGTCGCATTGAGTGGCCAGCTGACAGTGTTGTTACCAACAGAGCTGTCTATCGTTTTTGTCTCGTTATCACTGGTTTCGATCTCGGCAGGGAGATCAATAGTAGCGTTTATCGGTTCGCTAGCGTTCGTTTCATAGAAGAACGTCGAGACAGCAGTTGAGCCGACACGGAGTTCATCGGAGACACGCATGTCCTCAGCATCACGAAGGGTCAGGTTGTACGGCTCAACGGTGAACGTGGATGTCGCCGTATAATTATCGGTGAAGATATCATTTCCATCTTCATCAATCTCAACGGTCATCGTGTACTCGTCATTAGTGTCGAACGATTTTTTCGTTCGATCAGTGATTTGATCACCGGAAGCAAGGTTGTCTATGGAGAATTCATACGATTGTGTATCCCCATTCTCAATAGTGACGTTAACATCACGCGTGTCGACTTCTGCGGTTCCATCATTGGTGATAAACGAGCGGAGCGTGATGTTTTGCCCCTCAACGACACTATCAGGTGTTGAAGCCTCTGCTTTCAACTCAAGATACGTGACATCAATCGAGGTTTGATCTACGTTCGTAGATCGAGTGCTCTCCTGAATCTCGTCGTCGGGATCGGCCTCGGCAGTTACCGTGACACCGTCGAAAACCTCATTCTGTTGAGCCCAGTCGGTGAGCTCAGTAGAGATGTCGATAGTCTGGTTTTCACCGGAAGCGAGTTCGCCGACAGTTTTGTTGACTGAGTATTGAACCGGTTTATCGGAGTCACGAGGAGTCCCCTCGGCCTCAATAGTGACCGTTGTTTGGTCACCAGTCGATGTCTCACCGAGGTTCTCGACGAGTACTTCACCTTGGAGTCCATCCTCGAGTTGTTGTTCATCGTCAGCAGTTACTGTCGTTGCCAAGTTCGGGAGGTCTTGATCATCGAGAACGACAGTAAGGTCGACCTGTTGTTCAGCACCTTCTTCCCACAGAATGGGACGTGGGTTAGTTTGGGTGACCTCAGTTCGCTCGATGTTATTACCCTCGACGAAGAACGTTACCTGAGCATCGTCAGGTACCTCTTCGGGGTCAACCACGAGTTTTTCATCTGCACCAGTGGGACCACCATACTCACTGCCGTCGGTCGTAATCGGACCGTATTCAGTACCCGCTACCTCTGCTGTCACTTCGAGTCCATCCACATCCGCATCACCAACAACGGTGACACTTCCGTAATAAGCAGCGGGGACTGGCGACGGATCATCATCGGTAGGGCTGTCGGTCTGTGCGACAGCACCAGGAGTGAAGGCCAGTCCTACTGCCAGACAGAGCGTTAGGACTATGATGAAAACGCTCCGCGTGGATGTTCGTGTTGATTGTTCGCGTGTCATTGTTTAGGTTATCGTGTTCGTGTTAGCTGTCTTGATTTGGTTTATGAGCGGTTGTCAAGTGAGTAATTGACCGGGCCAACAGTGCGCGTAGCGTGTTCACGTTGTGTTGGGCCGGTCGGTTGCATCGTTCGCTACCTTCGGTATGCGATCAGTGCTCCTGCCAGCAAGGCGGCGAGCGCTGCTACAAATCCGAATCCGGGGATACTGTCACCGGTCTCTTCAGCAGTACTGTCTGTGTCATCGGTTTCGTCGGCCTCAGCATCCGAGTCAGTAGTATCGGACTGTGTCGATTCTGTCGTCTCAGCGACTGCGAACAGCGAGAACGACTCAACATTGGCTTCCAGGGTGACCTCACCGTCCTCGGAGTCCTGTACGCTTGTCTCCAGCTGCTCCCAGCTATTGTCGCGTTCGTGCGCAATGAACGCATTCTGGGGGTCAGTGAGACGATCCCGATCGACGGTCATCGTGACAGTCGCCGCCGAACTGGCTGTCGTGTCGTCAGTCGGTGAGATATCAGCCACGGACACGACGGACGTACTACTCGTTGTTTGCGTTCCATCGCTATCGTCTGCTGTGCCGTCATCATCGTCGCCATCAACCGCTGCAGAAACCGACTCGGAGACGGATTCCGGTGGGCTTTGGTATTCACGGACCTCTACTGATCCGGTCGCACCCTCATCACCGAAGGTAATCTGTCGGACAGACTCAGTCCCTTCAGGCGAAACAGTGACGCCGGGATTGTCTGGGTCACTGTCGACGATCTCAGTGCTGGTGTCCGTGTCGGGTTCGTTCTGTTCGAGTTCCGAGCGAACATCCTCGACACTGGGCGTATTCGAATCCGTCTCGGTGTCGTCCTGTTCGGACTCCTCTTGCTCGTCAGTATCGGAGGCAGGTTGACCGCCACCAGCTTGGCCACCACCGTTAGACCCGGATGAGTCATCCGAGTCGTCATCGTCACTATTGTCGCCATTACTGTCATCGCCGTCATCGGCGCTATCTGGCAACTCATCAATCGACAGATCGACCTGCTGATTGTCTCCCTCCTCCCAGGAGACGGTCGTGTCGACTGCCTCGCCTTCGACGAGGAACGTCACCTCG
>Ga0306887_100376_pt1 | contig 12559 bp, 3 predicted proteins | sample AntDeeMetagen138_FD_190453 | JGI IMG/M metagenome (GOLD analysis project Ga0306887, IMG submission 190453) | Saline lake microbial communities from Deep lake, Antarctica - Metagenome #138 (v2) (version 2) | ecosystem: Environmental > Aquatic > Non-marine Saline and Alkaline > Saline | place...
TATCCTGTCTCGAACATTTGAGAACGAGGATCAGGCAGATAGCGCCATTAACCAGCTTTTGGCTTTTGGCTAATGCGAAACCTGAGCACGTCTAGCATGGTGACCAGCCGGGCGCTCATGTCGTCCGACCACTCTCGGAACTCTTCTTGGCTGAAATGTTGTGCGTAGATCAGGACGGCCAGCGCGATCACCACGGCGTCGGCACCGTGTAACTGAGCGCGACGTAATCCAGCCCCGTATTAGGTTCGTGGATGCCTGCGCTGCTGTGGTGCACATACTCAAGCCGGAATACTTTGCTGAACTCAACGCCCAAGCCTAGCCGAAAGTTGCTGGAACCAATCAAAGTGCTGCCGGTGTTATGGCTAATGCCCAGCCGAACGTATGGCTCCACGCCCTTGTAGCCCCAGCCGGGCTCAGTAATGTACGACACGGAATATATGGACAACTGATCTTGCTGCCCGTTCTTTGTGTCACCTGCACCCATCAACGTGGCCTGCACTTCCCAGCCGTTGCGCTCGTATCCGATTTCGCCAACAGTGGCCGAAGAATTTAGGATTGATTTGCCCAAGCCGATGTTGACGGTATCGGCGCGGGCTGTTGCGGCGTATCCGGCTGCGATGAGTATTACGACAAAAAGCGCTACTGCTATTCTGGTTTTGTTCATGGCCATACAACCTCGCTTAAGTCCGTTAGCGTGCCTGCCGTAATCTGTGCAGCGTACTCGCCCTCGGCTGCAATTAGCGCGACCCTGCGCATCCCTATGGCTCGGTAAGCGTCAAACACATCGGCTAAAGGGTGATTAACGTGAAACTCGTCGTCTGAGTCTTTCCAGCTTTCAAACTCAGTTAGGCCAGCATCATCCATAAACCCTATGGACTCTTGCAGAGCCTGCCGGTTGCCGGGGTCGCCTGAGTAGCGGATGCCGTTGATAACTACGCCTTGGCGCTCTTGCTCTTTACGCGCTTGCGTTAGTTGCTGCAAAAGCTGGTCAGTTTTTGGTTTGTTGCGCTCTGCAATGATCTGATTGAACTGTTCTTGTGTAATCTCAGTCAGGCCAACGTGATTTGCTACTATTGGATCAACAAATAGTTGGCCTTCTGCGTTTTCGTAATATTTATTCATCGTAATTCCACCCAAGTGTTTAAGGTATCGCTATCGGTTAAGAAGTTTATTTCATACGTACTTTCATTTGGGACAAGAAAGGACACTGTTGCTCTAGAAGCTGAGGCAGAATCAGAATAAGGATTATCTTCACTTACACTTAGTTGTAGGTCATCAACATAGGCAGTAATATTAGCGTCATCGTTGGTAACATCCGCTACCGAGACCATTACCGACAACGATCTGCCTGTGTTATTTGTGTAAATAATGTCTTTTGCCCTACCGGCCATCAAAGAAACCCATCCCTCTCCAAGCCCAACTGGCGCGTTAACCCATTTAGATAATAGCGTTACGGTTGCGCTTACAGTTTCATTAACCAATGATTTAGAAGTCGTCCCGCCAGCGTGCGCCGAGTTTACAATGACGTTCCCACTGTCCGTTATAACCTCAACAGTAAACAGCTTGTTATTGCTCGCCGTTCCTGTTACTTGGATTACGTCGCCAACTTCAAGGCCGATAGAGCCGATGCCGGTTAGTGCAATGTTGTTGGTTGAGTTGGTGAAGGTGGCAGTGCCCGTGATAGCGGTATCGCTTGGGCTTACTACGGCACCTGAGACGTCTGCTGTGTCTGCATTGATGGTTGAGCCGTCGTCCGCGAAGATGCCAAAGTTTCCGGCACCTGAGACGTCTGCTGTGTCTGCATTGATGGTTGAGCCGTCTTCCGCGTAGATGCCATGGGATCCGGCACCTGAGGCGTTTGCTGAGTTTGCGTTGACGGTTGAGACTCTGCGGGCGTAGATGCCATAGGTTACGGCACTGGAGGCGTTGGCTCCTTCTGCATTGATGGTTGAGCCGTCGTCCGCGTAGATGCCATGGGATCCGGCACCTGAGGCGCCTGCTGAGTTTGCGTTGACGGTTGAGCCGTCGTCCGCGTAGATGCCATGGGATCCGGCACCTGAGGCGTCTGCTCCAGCCGCATTGACGGTTGAGCCGGTGACCGCGTAGATGCCATAGTATCCAGCACCTGAGGCGTCTGCTCCAGCCGCATTGACGGTTGAGCCGGTGACCGCGGAGATGCCATTGGCTCCGGCACCCGAGGCGTCTGCTCCTTCTGCGTTGACGCTTGAGCCTCCGGACGCAATGATGCCATGGGCTCCGGCACCCGAGGCGTCTGCTCCTTTTGCATTGATGGTTGAGCCTCTGGACGCAATGATGCCATGGGTTCCGGCATCATTTACTCCTGCCCCAGCCAAAACATCTGCTGAGCTCCCAGCGCCTACAGCCATGATGCCTTGCTTATTGCTGTAGATGTCCGCGACGTCGATTCGAAACAACTGATCAATACGGGGGAGAACGCCGCCCTTGGAAACACCGAAAGCAGGATACGAGTTGGAACCATAATCTGCTGTTGTGAAGTTGGTGGTTAGGGCGGTGTTGGTAATTGTGGTTTCAGCATCCGCACCCGTTATAGTTATCCAGCCTAGGTCCAACCCTCGAACAAGCACCTGCTCTGCCATTACAAAACCGCTTAGCAGATTGATTGTTGCTGTGATACCTGCACTGTCATAGACCGGCTGTAGCTTGCTCAGATACTCAAGAGCCGCGTTGATTGTCGGATAGTCTCCGCCGGTGCCGACAGTTACAGTGATACCAGCAGCTTGCAGGCTGGACTTGTCGTCAAGCAGCCCGTCAACTTCCGTCTCGGTGTAGGTCGTGGCTAGATCAGCTATATTGTCTACTTCTTCTCTGGTTGCCGAAGTTACCGGATCTGCTGTCCACACCTCAACATCGTCGGCGTCCTTCACGACGATCTTGTAGGAGCCGATCAGGTAGATGCCGGCATAGCCGGCGCCATTCAGGATCACTGGATTAGCGTTTTCGGTTACGCCATCCTCGCTCTGAAACGTTGCTTTTGGCGTGTTGGTGCCTGCCTGGTAGGTAAACACTTTGCCAAATGCCAACGGTGCGCCAGTGTCGCTGGCCCATGCGTAGAACTTGGGACCAATAATTGATACTGCCATGATGCTTCTCCTAATGGTCTTTGGCTGATTATAGCCTACGGCATTTCTGCGTGTACTTGTTCCAGTGCATCTTTGGCCTGGCGGTAGAACTTAGATAGTGTCTCGTTTTTCTGCTCGTAGTAGCTTTCGATCTTGGCTTCTTTTTCTTCAGCGGTCATGTTCTCGTTGTATTTGTACGAGGCAATGATTTCCTGCTGATCTGAAAAAGCGCTGTCGATCTGACTGAAGGCCCCGTTGAGCCCTATAAGAATCTGATTGACCTTTTCACTGGCAAAGTCCGGCGCTTTGCTCGGATTACGGATGGCCTCACGCTTGAGCATGTTGAACGTCTGCTGTGCGGCGGCGGCCTTCACTTTCAGATCCCAATACCCTTCTGTCCATTTTGTGCGATAGGGCACGCGCTGGCCAACGAACTGGTGCGCCATGTAATCAATCGGCGTGCCACGGTTAAATGGCCTGGCACCCCAATCGTCCTGTTTCCACAGTGCAGCCTCTGAAGCATCGGCAATAATCATTTCCACATAGCGCAAGAAGCCTTTGCTGTAATGCTCGGCCACCAGTGGCGATACACCCAGGGTCTCGCCCAATTTCCGGTACATGATCGGCGTGCGATCGGTGTACTGGTATTCGGCGGGCAGGTCCATCATAAACTGAGGGACCACGGGCGCCCCGGTGAACTTCTCGTTACGCTGAACTTCGATCCATGGCTGAAGGATGCCGGGATAGTCACCAACGCCCACAGTGTTGACCAGTGCCCAGGCCAAGTGCTCGGATGCTTCTTTGCCGTCCCGGTTCTCCATGTAGTCCAAACCGACTTCCGGAAGGGTTGCAAAGATATGGCCCACGTCATACGGGCGCGGAATCTTGAACGGCGTGTCTGCACCTGGCGGAAAGATCCACCAGAAGCGGGCTTTCTGGTCCGGCGTCAGCTGCTTGTATCGCTCGTCGTCGTGATTCAGCAACCACAGAATGGCGGTCATGGCCGTCAATACGCCACCTTTCATCAAGAAAGCGGCCTTCTTGTCGGTCATTTTGGCAAGGTTTGAGCCCTTCATTTCGCCTTCCATTTCCACCAACTCCCTGGCTGACTTGTCCAGGCCCTGAATACCGGCGTTCATAAAGGGAACGGTGCGAAGGAACTTAGACCACAACTCATTGCGGCCCATTTTGCTAAAGTCGGTGGCAATCTCCCTGGCTTCCCAGGCGGCCTCCATCGGTGACGTGCCAGACTTCACGCCAAGCTCGTAATCCCCAATGCGCGATCCGTACTCAAACGCGCTGGTGAAGCGGTCCCATCCGGCTAGAAACTTTGCGGCCGCATCCCATCCGGATTCACTCGGCAAGTCCAGACGGCGCCGGTCGCGCGCTTCCTGTGTCCTGGCCTCGATCCTGGTGCCGTATCCGCCCCCTTGCAGCCTGAAGTCCTTGTAGGTCTGCGTGTTGAACATGAAGTGTCCCATGCCCTTCAGCGTGCTGTAGATCGGGATAAATCGGTTGCGGCTCATTATGGACGCACTCACGGTATCCCTTACTGCGTTCGGCCCCAGGAACTGAAACATACTGGTTACGGTTCGGGTCTGAAGGTTCTTCACCCGAAACAGGGCATTCATCACGGCGCCACTGCGCAGCCCTCTCAGGCCGGTAAGCATATCCACCAGCAATGGCTCATGCACTTCAAAGTACACGCGCTTGCCGTTGACCACGGCGCTGTCCACATAGGTTTCCGTAGTCTGCGGTTTGTGGCCAAACGTCCAGAAGCTCAACAGTCCGGGGTTTTCTTCCAGGATTGCCGCGATATCTTCAACGTCCGTGATCTGTGCGTCCGGGTCCCCGGCCATTATCATGCCGTCTTTGCTGACAGTGAGCCCCATTTCGGCCATGGCTTCGGCCATCTTGGACGCCATCTGCGCCTGTTCCACCTTCACCTTCTTGCTGTCCGGTGCAATTCTGGCAGCAAACAGGGCGCCGTCCTGGCTGTTCATTATGTCGCTGTAGAGCGTAGCCTTGGCTCGGGCAATGATTGCGGCCCGGATATTGGTCTGAAGGCTCTCAACGATGTTTTCAGCGATATCCTTGGTATTCTGCGTGCCGCCGGTCAGGCGCTTGCCGATTTCACTGACGCCCATTTCGTGGCCGTCCTCGATCCGCTCAATCACACGATGGAAAGGCACATAGTTCTGGTTCATCTTTTTGAAAGCCTTGCGCTGGCTTTCGTCAATCAGCCCCATATCGACATAGAACTCAAGCATCCGGTCGTTGAATTTCTGGAACTCAGAGAATATCTGCGGAAACTCCGGGAATTTCTGCCCCAGGGACAAACCGGCGTCAATCTCCTGCTCGGTAAACACATTCTCCCGGCCCTGCTTGCGTAGCTCCTGGCCCCGGCGTGCCTTGAAATACTCCATCAGATCATCAAACCGGCGCCATCCGTGTTTGCTGGCTGGCTTAAAGATTTCCTCAAGTCCTTTGCCGCTTAACTCGTAATAGCCTTCATCGGTCAGGCGCGGCGTGCCGTTCTTAATCACAGCCTCATGCACGGATTCTGCCCCGTTGACCATTTGAAACTGCTTGTACGGGCTCACGACGGCACCGCCTACTTCGCCTTTCAGCGTGCGCTCTACCACCTTGGCGGCATGAATCTTATCAATCACCTGCTGGCGGTAACGCTCAAGCGGATAGCTGTTCTGGTATTCCAGAATCTGCTGCTGTACGGTCAACTCCCGGCCAGACTTGGCCCGTAGCTGTGCCCGTGGCCCCTGCAAATACCAGCGGTGCATTTCATCCTGCAAGCGCTTCATCTTGCGGTTCAGTACAGCATCGTCCTTCATCACTTCTTCAAAGCGCTGCGTGAACAGTGGGGCCCTGGCCTTGGCTTCGCTGTAGTTGGTCAGCCAAAGGCGCACGAACTCGGCAAAACCTTCTTTGGCCTTCAGGTTCTTTTTGCTGGTGTAGCTCAACGCTTCCACTTCTTTGCGGTACTTGCTGTCTTTGTACTCCCGTGTAAAGCGCTTGTTGTAGCGATAGTGCATATCCAGGTAGTGCGCCATTTCGTGCGCCATTACCTCAACATCGTCATAGTTCTTAACGCGCACTTCGCTATTGCTGCTGCGGTAGAAGCCTAGCTTTGACTTGCCCCGGACCTTGCCAAAATAGATCCGCTTGCCAATCAGACCCTGCAACATGAAGCGGATACCTTCACGGCGGGTCGGCTTTTCCTCGGGCTTCAGCTTTACGGTGCGATCCCCAATCTTGAACTGGTCGCTGTCAGGGCGCCGGGGAACTCCGGTCATGCTGTACGGTGGTTGCCATTGCGGCATAGGTGTATCCGCCCCCATATCGCTCATCATGGCGCTGGTGGCGTCCTCCTGCCCTGGCTCCGGGTCTTTCTTCGGCTGCAATTCGGCAATTACCAGCTGGTGGCGGGCTTTGACCTTGGCCAATTCGTCGGCCTGATCCCATTCGCCTACCTGTTCTTCCAGCTGCGGTAGATCCTTTTCGGCCTGGCTCACCCGTTTGGCGGCCTGCTTTGCCTCTGCATCAATGGCGGATATCGTGTTAGTTACCCGGCGTGCCAGTCCTGTTGGGTCTGCATCGCTGATATCCTTGATATCTACCTGGTGCTCCATGGCGCCGTCCAGGGTCAAGACAAACCGGGTACCGGTGACGTTTTCCAGGGTCATATCAAAACCGGCGTAGCTGCCAATCGCTTTTGATTCGGTGCCGGCGTCTGACATTTTCGCGGCTTCGGCCAGAATCTCCTGGCCTGCGGCCTTCTGCTTGTCGATCTTCTGCCCGTTCACGGTCATGGTGAAGTCTTTGGGCGCGGCCTTAGCCTTCTTCACGTCCTGCGCGTACTTCAGCAAGCGATCCTTGCCACGCTCAACAATGCTTTTCTCCCGACGAATCGCGTCACGAATCCGGAACTGTTCGCGGTCGTGTTCTTCTTCGGCTTGCTCAAGCGTTCGCAGTTTCCGGCGTAGCTCCATTTCTTCCAGGATCAGCGGATTACCACTGGACGCGGCTTTCATTTCGGCGGCATTGGCCGATTCGGCGCCCAAGTCCTCAATTTCGCGCTGCTTGGTGTTGCCTTTGCGCACCTGCTCGATAAACCTGGCTTTGGTTTCGATGGTCTGCCACATACGGCTATCCAGCGTCTGCTTGGTGGCGTAACGGTTAATCTCGATCTCAAAACCGTCCGGGTCGCGCTCGTAAAGCTCGTTACCCTGGCGGATAATCCGGCCTTCCCGCTGTTCCAGGTCAGACGGACGCCACGGCGCATCCATGTGGTGTAGTGCCACCAGGCGCGTCTGCACGTTCATACCGGCGCCCATCTTGGCGGTGGAGCCCATCATCACCCTCACCCTGCCCGTTCGCACCTTGGCAAACAGTTCGGCCTTCTGAATCTCTGTGTTAGCGCTATGGATGTATTCGATTTCAGATTCCGGGATACCCTTGTCGATCAGCTTCTGGCGCAAGTCGTCGTAAACGCTGAAATCACCATCCAGCGCTTCAAATTCGTCCGGGCTCATTTTGTCCAGCTGTTCGCTGGCGGCCTCGTCGCCATTCTCCGCACGCTGCATCAGGTCACGGATTCGGTTCGCTTCCTGAGCCTTGGCGCCCTTTGGCGTACTCAGGTCGATGAATACCAGCTGTGCGCCCTTGTCGGCGGTCCAGTCGTCGTAGATAGACTTAATGCGGCTGGCGGCCTCGTTGATCTTGCTGTCGGGGTTGTCTCCGTACAGTGCAGGGTCAATCAGGCGCATATCCAGGGCGGCCTTGCGGGCATCGCTCATTATCTTGAGCATGTTATCCGCGCCTTTCTCTGGCTTCTTGGGCAAGTGTTCAGCCCGGTACACCAGTGAGCCATTGGGATAGGTTTCTCTGCCGTTGTCGTCTTTGACTGGCACGCCTATGTAATCGGCCTGGTCCTCGCTGCGCTCCACAACGATGTTATTGGGCTTGCCGCCCTTGATCTTGGGAACGGGAAGGCGCTTGCCCTGTGCCGCCAGCTGCTTATTGATATCGTCCCGGTTAATCACGTCACCAAAGGTCAGGTAACGCTGCATCAACTCAGGCAGATTCACGAACTTGCTGAAGCGGCTGTTCAGTTTGTAGTTGCCGGTTGGTGACAGTTCCCAATCAGTGACCACTTCCCCGTACATGCGTGCCCAGGCATCGAAGTGTGCAATGCCCTGGTCCTGAAGCATTTGATAATCCAGGAAGCGCTGCATGGTATACATTTCGGCCATGGTGTTGCTGATCGGCGTGCCGGTCGCAAATACCACGTTGTTGCCGCCAGTGCGCTCAAGGATGGATTGCACCTTCATAAACATATCAGCGGCTTTCTGGCTGCCCTGCGGGTTACCCAGGCCAGCCACACGGGTCATGCTGGTGGCAAATCCCAGGTTCTTGAACTCGTGCGCTTCATCCAGAAACAGGGCATCGATACCCAACTCACCAAACGTCAGGTTGTCGTCCTTGTTTTCGGCGTCATACAGGCGCTTTAGCTTTTCCTCGAGTCGTTCCTTTTGCTTCTCGATCTGCTTAATGGATCGGGAGTCCTTGCCCTCTTGGTCCCGGATAGTCGATATAGCGGTATCAATATCCCGGATCTGCTGCTTAATGAAGCGGTCCTGAAACTCTGCATCCATTTCGACCTTGCCAAACGAGGAATGCGCCACAATCACGGCGTCCCAATCCCCGGTGGCGATCCTGGCGAACAGGCGCTTACGGTTGCCCTTCTCAAAGTCTTTTTTGGTGGCGGCCAGAATGTTCGCGTTCGGATACAGCTTGGTGAAATCTTCTGCCCACTGGCCTACCAGGTGATTCGGAACCACAAACATGGGTTTCCTGGCCCGGCCCGTGCGGCGTAGCTCCATAGAGCCTGCAATCATGGTGAAGGTTTTACCGGCGCCGACTACGTGATCCAGCAACGTGGTGCCGCTTTGCACAATGCGCCATGCCGCGTTTACCTGGTGCGGCCGCAACTTCACAATGTCGTCACTGACCTTGCCGGGGAATGTCAGGTGCGATCCGTCATACTCGCGCAACTGATCGGTGTTGAACGTATCGTTATAGAGCCTGGTCAGTCTTTCCCTGCGTGCATCGTCGCGCCAGATCCATCGGCGGAACTCGGTTTTTACTCGCTGAATCTTTTCGTTGGCGGCATTGGTGGCGGATTCGTTGACTACGGTGGTGCTTTCGTCAATTCGGTCACGAATCACAATGCTCTTGTCGTTTGCTGCGGCGGTGAGGATATCTGACACGCTGGCCCGGTCGGTGCCGTACTGGTTCGCGGCGGCGGTTGTGGGCTCACCACGGACAGACCACTTGGCCATTACCGGGTTGTACGTGGCCTTGCCGCTGGCTTTGCCAAGAATATGATCGGCAAATTCTGTCACCACTTCGGGCGGCAACCAGTGGGCGCCGGGCTTCACCTTGATATCAACGGCCTCGATATCTTCCGGCTGCACTTCTTTCAGGGCGTCGACGTTCTTTTGGAAGCGCGGCATATCCTTGGCCATACGCTCGGCCATGGCCAACTTCTGCTTTACGTTGCCAGACAGGTATTCGTCGCGGGATTCCCAATTATTCGGTGAGCTCTCGAAAACCAGATCCCCGAGCTCGTCCACAATGGCGCTTTCGGTTTTGCCGTAAATCTCGGCCATGTACTGCATATCGACCTGGCCTTTTTCGGATAGGCTGGCGGTCATGGCGTCTTTGGCTGTGCTGGCTTTGTCCGGTGCCTTGTATGGCTGCTGTGTGCGGGTCCGGAATATAGCGGCCTTTTCGGCGCTCGGTTTGCGCGGGGTTTCCCCGGTGCGCTTGGCAACGGTGGCACTGATACCTTTGTCGAATGATTCTTCCAGGGCGGCCAGTTGCGGCCACGTTGGATCATCCCGGAACAGGCGCTTATTGGCGTCCAGGTTGATTGGCCCGTTCTTCTTCACGAACTGGTCATAGGCGCGGTTCAGTCGGTCCCGCAATGCCGCCAGCGCTTCATCCTTTACGTTTTCGGTCAGCTGCGCCTTACGCAGATCCGCGAACACGTCCCGGACCTTAATCAGACCTTTTACCCGTTCTTCCGCTTTCTGGCTTGGCACGTCGACGGATTCTGAGCGTGCTTTGCCCATTTCATCTTCCAGGCGAATACTGATCTGATCGCCGTCCAGGAACATGCTGCCTACCTTCACGTCCTCGACGTTGGTAGGTATGGCGACTTCTTCCGGTACCGGGTCGGCGCCTGCCTTGTCCATGAATCCTTTGGGCAGACTGGCCAGCGCTTCCTTCAGCAATGCGTTGGTGTCTTGGCCCTCTTTGGCTACCAGGGCGGGTTCGTTCGGCCCGTACATGGAGCCATAGGCGCCCCATTCACCAAGCATCATTCCAGGATTGCGGCTGAAGTATTCGTTCAGTGGTACATCAATGCCCTTGGCATCCTGCACGGTGTTGACCACGGACCACGAATCACCTGCCGGCGCTTCACCTTCCCGGCGCTTGCGCAAGAAAATGATATCGGTGGTGACCTCTGTTCCCGCGTTCTTCAGGAAGGCATTGTTTGGCAGTCGCACGGCGCCCAACAAATCCGCCTGCTCAGCCAGATAGTCACGCGCCATTTTGTTGCTGCCGTCCATCAGTCGGCTGGATACCACCATGGCCAGCACGCCATTGGGTTTTAGCCCGGACATAGACTTGGCAAAGAAGTAATTGTGGATGCTCATTTTCGACAAGGCTTTGCGCTTGCCGTCATACAGCTTCTGGTTGCCAAACGGCGGGTTACCAATGGCCAGATCAAAATAGCCATCCGGCATGGTGAACTCTTGGAATCCTAACGGCGCCTGAATGTTGGCTCCGGGATAGAGTTTTTGGGCAATGCCCCCGGTGATATGATCCAACTCCACCCCGGCAATGCTGCTCTTGCTGCGCACGCCACCAGGCATAAAGCCCAAGAAATTGCCCGTTCCCACGGAAGGCTCAAGCACACGGCCACCTTGGAAGCCCATATTCTTAACGGCCTGCCAAATCTCGGTGACAATCTCCGGGCTGGTGTAATGGGCATCCTGCGTGCTGCGGCGGGCGGCCTCATACTCTGCATCGGTCATTACCTCTTGCAGCTGCTTGGCTTCTTTCTCCCATCCCTTGGTAATCTTGCCGTTCTCACCAACAAACGCCTGCGGGATACCACCCCACCCGACATACCCGGCAAGGATCTGCTGTTCCTCCGGTGTTGCCTGGCGGCCTTCCTCGTTCAGCTGCTTCAGCGTTTCAATGGCTCGGATATTGTTTTTGAACTTGGTTTTGGCCCCGCCACTACCAATGTTCATTTCCGGCGTCAGTGTGAAGAACTTGGCCGGGCGGTCGCCTGCTGGATCTGCTCTTTGCGTTGTTGCGCCTTTTGACGTTGGCGCCGTTTCTGCCGCTTCTTCTGTCGCATCTATGGCTTCCTCAGATCCTCGGGTTGTGGGCTGTCCACTTCCAGCGTCCTGCCCATCGTCCTCATTGCCTCGTTCAGAATCCCTGGCCCGTTGCTGGCGGGTCGATCGTTCTCCGGTTCCCCCGGGGGAAACAGGTACTTCTCCCTCACCATCTGAAACGCCTCGTCTGGTTGATACCCGGCGTCCTCCAGCTGGCTGACCTCCTGATACGTTCTCTCCGCTGCCTGTTTCAGCATCGGTTCCAGCGTCCCCTGTTTCTTCAGGCTCTGGTGAAGTTTCGGCCTGTTCTCCTGCCAATGGCTCCTGGCCTGGTTGATCCAATTCTGTAGATTCATCCGGCGTTACCCCCTCTGATCGCTTGGCAGTGTCACCCGGACGATCTTGGTTCCCGCTGGCAGGCTGGCCAGATACTCCGGTGTCACTTCTGGTGACGCCTGGCGGCGTTTCGCCCCGGCCGGCCCGCTGCCCTTGCCGCTCTCGCTCTGCTTTGTTGGCTTGTAAGCTCTGTTCCGCTGCTTCGATTGTGTTTGCTGTTCCATAACTCAGCCCTATTCCGCGTTTGGTGATTCGCTCACCATTCGGCAATTCAAACTCAATAACCGCGTTTTCCAGTTCTGCGGAAACCTCCCGCATCATCTGTTCGGCTTCCTGTTCAGTATTGGCCTGCATCCAGAATTCGTCACCACTTGGATGGTAAGCGTCTGCACCCTTGGCCTGGAATGCCCGGCCAATGGCTTCAAGCATCTGATCCCCGGCGCCGTGGCTCATGTTGTCGTTGATCCACTTCAGGGAATCCGCATCCGCTGATACCTGTACCGGCTTGCGCTCGTTTTCCTGGTAGGCGCGGCGGTTGCCCAGGCCGGTCAGATCGTCCTCAAGCAGTGCCTGGCGCATTTCATCCTGCGTCATTTCGGCCACTTTACGGCGCTCTACGGGGTCTTGCCGGCGATCCACCTCTGCGCCTTGTGCTTGCTCGGGCACATTTCCTTTTTGACGCTCAAC
>Ga0306887_100389_pt1 | contig 12151 bp, 8 predicted proteins | sample AntDeeMetagen138_FD_190453 | JGI IMG/M metagenome (GOLD analysis project Ga0306887, IMG submission 190453) | Saline lake microbial communities from Deep lake, Antarctica - Metagenome #138 (v2) (version 2) | ecosystem: Environmental > Aquatic > Non-marine Saline and Alkaline > Saline | place...
CAGAGTTCTGTGTCGGTGTATTGCTAGTCATCCTGGTCGAACTGGATTGGTTTTTGTGGGGTAGTAGCAGTGGCGAGACATGTTTGTTTGTTGTGGTGGACGGTGTCTCGCTGCGCCTTATGCGACTCCATATATACCCTTTGGAAATATTAGTTTATATACTTGGGGGATGATTCTGGCGTATTCCACAGTATAATGGGATGTACTGGACTTCAAAAAGAACGACACCGATTACGCGAGACTGCCCTGATCATCAGTGCCGTCTTCATCATCACTACCCCAACTCTCAGCCGCTCCACTAGACTCATCGCCATCATCAGTCTCGTTCTCAACATCCTCGTCGCCTTCGTCATCAGCTACTCCGTCGTCGTCCTCAACAGCCTCGTCACTCTCTACATCTCCATCGTCCACCTCGTCAGTAGTGGAAACGTCTTCCAGGGCGCTCTTGAGTTCCGGAAGTTCTGGAATGAGCTCGTCGACGCCGTCACGAACCTCACCCATAGCGTCGAGAGTATCCTCGACCTCTTCAATACGTTCTTCGAGATCGGTTTGCTGGCCATCATCGAACGCATCAGCCTTCTCACCCATGAGATACCACTTCCGGGCTTCCTGGAACGATTCCTCTGCTTCATCTACCTTGAGTGTAGACTGGAGCTGGTTTAGAACTCCGATAACGTTCCCACCATCAAGCTCCCACACAGCCTCAACATCGGGGAGTGCTTCTTCCGCGGTTTCGAGGTGCTCGTAAACATCCTCTTGGAGTTCATCGCTCGCTTCACTAAATAACGCGTCTGTATCGCTTACCATTGTACAGTGAACCATACACCTCACAGCACTATTAAAAGTCGGAATTCAGAACAGGAATTCCGGGGAATGGATAACCTCTTCCTGTTACAGACCTGCTTGCACTACCATCATCACCCACTCTTGGTAGTTGTATTCTCTGCGTCAACGGGATCCAATGCGTAGTCAAGTGCACCCGATACCGTTTGTACGTGAACGATTTTGATCCCGTCCACCTCGATACCGCTACTGGAGTGCGGAGCGACTAACACTTTTTTCCCATTGGCTGCCGCTGCTTGACCTTTTTTCTCCACGTAGTTCACAGAGACAACGCTCCCATCAGGCTCAACCTGCCCGGTGAGCACAACACTCTCATTCCGTTCATACCGCGGGTCCATCGAAGCAAGTTGCGTTGCAATCGCCAAACCGGCGCTTTCACCGCGAACATAATCCCACGCCTCCGGTGTGTCCAGTGTAATCGCCAACCCGTACGTCACTGGCTCGTATTCTGACTGTTTCACAGCCTCACGGGAATTCTGCAACGATTCCTGAAAGCTCGGGTCAACAACAGCACCAGACCCGTCAACGTACATTGAATCACCCGGCAACGGCTGGTACCTGTACTCAAACATGATGCCTTCACGCGTATCCGAGTCGTGTGCAAGAAGATACCCGGTCCGAATGTCAGCACTGGCAGTCCCGTTTGCAGAGTCACCGTTCGAAAGTTGCCCGACCCGTAGAAGGTGATCAGTTACAGTCTGAGTTTCATTTTCTACTACACCTACTCGGTCCTCAACGGCTGACACTGAGAAAAACAAGAACCCTGTCGCAACTAGATTCAACACCAACAGTATCGCAATGACAACGATACCTGCTCGTACTGTTCGAGACATTTACTTACAGTGAATAGGCCACTCGAATACTTGAACCCTTAGATTATTGAACGCGAGGTTCACCGTGTTTTGCACACATGCACGCGGCCGCAGAGATGTGGTATACGACTGTTTATGTACACCGTCATAATAACCGTACGTACACATGCCGGATAGCAACGATGAGTCTATAGCTGAGGAGCTCGCCTCTCAACAACGCGAGATTTCAGTTGCTGAATTCTTCGAACAGAATCGACAGATGCTCGGGTTCGGGTCAAAAGCACGAGCGATGGTTACAGCAGTGAAAGAAGGAGTGGACAACTCAATTGACGCTGCTGAAGAAGCAGAGATTCTCCCCGACGTCTCTGTCACAATCACAGAAACTGACGACGGGTACTATTCACTCACCATCACCGACAATGGACCCGGCATTACGGAGGAACAAATCCCGAAGGTCTTCGGAAAGCTTCTGTACGGTTCCCGATTTGCGAAACGAGTTCAGAGTCGCGGCCAACAAGGAATCGGGATCAGTGCAGCTGTTCTCTACGGACAACTCACTACCGGAAAGCCTGCTGAAGTCACAAGTAAAACCGCTGAGAACGACGAAGGCGAGTACTTCAAAGTCGGTATTGACACCGATGAGAACGAACCAGTAATTCAAAATGCAGAGTCCAGAGAATGGCCGTACGAGCATGAAAGCGGGACGAGTATCACCATCTTCTTAGAAGCAAGTTTTCGTGCTCGTTCAAGTCTTCACAAGTACATCGAACACACCGCGATCGTCAACCCGCACGCGACTATCGCATTGGACGAGCCAAACCGAACGGTTGAGTACGAGCGTACAGTCAACAAACTCCCTGAGAAACCGGAAGAGATCAAACCACACCCGCACGGGATTGAATTCGGGACACTTCGCTCGCTCATCGAGGTCACGAAGTCAAACACGATTTCAGGGTTCTTACAGAGAGAATTCACGCGTGTTGGGCAAACGACTGCTGATGAAATCGTTCAGGCGTTCATGGATCGGGTAGATGGCCGGTACTGTGTCTGGCAGGTTCCAGATGCTGATGCGCGGATCCCGGTGACGCATATCATGTCGAACGACATCACATGGGAGCCTGACGAAGATGAAGAGGTAGAGACGACAACGCTGCAGGCGTACATCACGGACCACATCAACCGGAAACCTGCGGACGTGACAGAAGCATTCGCTAGCGGGGTCGTGGAAGCATTAGAAGAACAAGGGGAAGTTCCGTGGACAGCGGTTCACGCTGCCGTTGCAGACGTGGCTGACAGTGTTGAGAGCACGTACGACACGACTCTTGGTGGGACTGTCCGGGAAAAGGTAGTCACAGCGACGTGGGACGTGATAACGACGGCGCGTCGGTCCTCACTCATTGAGCTAGTCGGGAATGCAACGTCAGAGCGAAAAACCGATGATGACATTGCAGTGTTTGCTACGATTCTTGCTGAGCACATTGCGGACGCGGAGACGGAAACAGACTCATTCACAAAAGCTGAAACGCATGATCTCGTTGAACGCACTGTAAGTGACTCCGCGGAAGAAATCGATAACGCGTTCGGTAGTACTGCGGAGGAAAACGTCTTCACGGCGTTGTGGGATTCGATGCGTCCCACACCGAACGAGACACCGTTGCTTCGAGAGGTGGATGCAAGCCGTGATCTCGCGGATGCGCTCCACAGCGCAATGGGTTCGGTGAGCGTCATGGCTCCACCATCCCATTGTCTGTCCCCGATCGGTGAGGAAGAGTTGGTACAGGGAATGAAGAAGGTGTACGATGCCGAGTTCTACTCGGCAGCAAAACGCGAGGCGTCAGCTCACAGTGGGGAACCGTTCTTAGTTGAGGCCGGGATCGCACACGGTGGAGATATCGAGGATAACGGTGCGATTGAATTACTTCGGTTCGCCAACCGTGTTCCGCTCGTCTACAAGCAAGGGGCCTGCTGTATCACGTCTGTGGTATCAGGTATCCGGTGGAACAACTACAAACTATCCGATAAAGGGAACGGGCTCCCGCAAGGCCCTGTCGCAATTGTCGTCCACGTTGCGTCGACGAACGTCCCCTTCACGAGTGAGAGTAAGGATGCCGTTGCTTCAGTAGAGATCATTGAAGATGAAATCGAACGGGTTGTCCGCGATGTCGCCCGTGATCTGAAGCGACACTTGAAGAAACAACGGACGCTTCGAAAGCGACAGGAGAAACAGGATACAATCGCGCAACTCCTCCCGGAGTTCTCGAAGAAAGTATCGTCTATCGCTTCGAAGCCGGAGGTCTCAGTTACACGATCACTTGCACAAATCATGAATAACCTGCTCGTGGCTGTGAACACACCCACGCAGTCGGGGTCCTCCGACGAGAATACGTGTTCGGTGACTGCTGCGAACTTCGATAATCAGTCAACGTACACGCCGAGTATAGCAATCCAGACCGATGAGGACCCTGGTGATATCGATACAGACGCAACGGTCAACGAAGTTGATGGTGAATGGGTCATTGAGTGGGACCCGACGATCGAGGCAGGGGCAGTCCTCACTCTTGACCTCAGTGTTGAAGCGGATGCTGTAACTGATATCACTGTTGAAGGGTATCCCGCGGAGAAAGTCACAACGGTGCTTTCGCCCACTGCTCACGCGTAACTGATTCGGTAGTTCATCACCACTTTTCAGAACAACTCATCAGTACCCTCACGACCAGTAACTAAGGTTTCTATGGTCGTTACACACGACTGGAAGACGTTCGTGATTATCTCCGTAACGTGAGGAAAGAGACGACGGTGCGGTGTTAGACCGCGAAGATGCCCCACACAATGGCAGTAATCGTCATGAACGCGACGATGTACTTGTAGCTGCTGGAGAACTTACCCGTTTGGATGTACCCGCTGAGAGCTCCAGCGCACAGCCCTTGAATGGTAACTGCGTGGAAGAACAGCATGGACACAAGGGCAATGTCGAGGTTCCCCCCGCCAATCGGGTTGCCTTCTGCGACGTCCACACTGGAAATCATCTGCCCGATGAAGTACACCTCCAGCATCAGGATGACACCGAGGAAGACCAGGAACGTCATGGCTGTGACAGCCACCTGGATACGCGTCCGGCCGATCCGGTCTTGCTCCAGTTCTTCTCGGTACCGACTGGTGGTTGCGGCAGTCTGCAGGACTTCTGTGATGTTGGAGCTGGCTTCTTGGGCTTTCTGAATGAGTTTGACAACACGCGCTAACCGGGGAATCCGGTAGCGGTTATTGAACTCGACGAGCGCCGGCGACAGACTCGTCCCGAACTTCGCCTTCTTGTACATCGTCTGGAATTCCTGTGAGACGAGGGACTCTTGACCCGTGGTTGCCATTCGCATCGCTTCCAGAACCGGCTGACCAGTCTCGTTCGCGTTCGCTAACTTCCGAATGTCAGCAGTGAGCGTGTCCGTGATCTTCCCACGCGTCCGTCGGTTCCATTCGTGGAACACGGCCAGCGGAGCAACGTTCAGGAAAACCGGGACGTATAGCCACATAACGGTCTGGACGTACGGGTCACTCACCATATCCGTGATACTGAGTTTGGCCAGCCCCGCAAGTACGAGAGTGGCCATCACGACGACCGTCATCGGGATCGTCAGTGCCAGTACGAACGTCGGGCGGATACGGAAATACTCCCACGGCTCACGCAGGATTTTCAGTAACCGGTATTTGAACTCCTTCGACCTGATAGGTTTGAAGAACGAGGCGTGGTCACCGCTAACGTAGTAGTCGATAACGCCCATTCCGTTCAGGCGTGTCTCGTCTTCACCCATCGCTGCAACGTTCCCTTCGGTCTTCAGGACACCATCCCCGATCTCGTCCTTCTTCACCATGGAGATGATGATCCCGAACAGGAGATTCAGTCCTGGTAGGAGTGCGTACACTGTTGCGTACAGCCCGACCATTGTCGGGGACCCCAACATGGAGATGATAACCAGAACGATGAGAAGCCCCATCGGGAGCACGTTCAGGCTCATGTACATCTCGCCGAAGAACTCCATCGTATCGAGCATCTCTTCCTGCTTCTTCTTCGAGCGCTCTCTCATCACGTCCTGTTGAGTTTTCAGGAACGTCGTCATGTCCCCACCACTGTCAATGACGGAGAGCATGTCTGACAGGAATACTTCTAACTCTTTACTCGGCGTGAGCTGTGTCACGTTTTCCACAGCGGTCTGGTAGTCCGTGTTGAAGCACTTCATCTCGTAGACAACACGCTGGAATTCGACACTCACTTCACCGTACGTGTCGTCTGCAGCCGCTACGGATTGCATCACCTGAATCTGGTTCGTACCGCCAACAGACAGGCTGTACATGAACGAGATTGCGTCACCAAGCAGCAACTCGATCTCACGAGCACGCGTTCGGGCGACGTGTTTCGGGTAATACACACCGAACCCGAATGCCCCAACGAAACCAAGGAGTGCGCCGATCCCCCCGATTAGAACCACGAGGATCGGGAACTGAATCGCATTCACGAGAAACACGAGTAGTCCAACAGCGATGTTCTCGCTGTAGGGAACCGAGGCTGCCGGGAGTTCGATGAGTGGCTCCATCCCGTAAAGTGCAACACCAGCAATGAAGCTCAGGATCAGTGAGACAAGCCCACCAAGAAGAGTCCCGTATCCGAGTGCAGTGGACATGTAAATCTCAACGGGCTTACTGATGTTCGCTTTCCCAAGGTCGTCTTCGACCTCGTTAACAATGTCCTCTCCTTCGAAAAACCGCTTGAACGAGGGGTAGAACAGTTCCGCAATCGTTAGTGAGAGTGATTCATCTGGATCCACCTTCCCCGTGACTGGCTTCTCAGCCTCCCGGCCTGCATTACTCTTAGATGGTGAATTAGTGCTCATTAGTCTTAGTTCTCTGTCTCCGAGTCCGTTTGGTCGGCCCCATCAGTGCCGGGGTCATCGGATTACCCGACATCGCTGTCGTCTTCATCTTCATCTTCGCCATCCTCGTCGGAATCGACCGATACTGTCACGGTGTCTTCTTCACCATCAAGCGGGTTGTCTAACTCTGCATCCGGTTCTCTCTCAACGTCGTCTGCTTCTCCGTCCTCATCGTCAGTGTCTTCGTCAGTGGACGGTGCCGCCCCGAGAACATCTGGCGTGTCCTCATCAGGCGTATCAGGACTCCCCGCAACGTCCGGCCCGTCATCATTTCCATCTTCATCGTCGTCGCTCGGAGCGGGAGTCGCTTCTTCGTCAGGGTCGCCCTGGAAGAAGTCATCCAAGTCGTCCATGTCTGCCTCAGTGTCCGGTGTATCGTCTGTGACGGATTCTGGTTGCGAATCGTTGAGCTTCTCCAGGTTTTCACTAGTGAGGATGAGCTGGTCTCCCTCGTTGTCCATCTGGTCTTCATCTTCCTCGAAGAGATCTTCTAACTCTTCGTCGAATTCCACGCCAGCCATCCCGGTTCCACTAACGGATCCAGAGTCAACTATCGACTCATCGAAGCCGCTCGGGAGTTCACCAACCGTGCCTTCGTCGGCTAACTCGCGCAGGATTTCCTGATCGGTCTCGGACAGACCGCCTTCGTCTGTCAGCATGTCGTCGATGGTTTGGGCGAAGTCCACTTCGTTACTGTCGTACCCGACGAGCAGCGATTCGGTTGAGCTGAGAATTTCCCTGGCCTCTTCACCGACACCGGATGGTGTCCGGGGGCGCGGGATGAGCGCTTCTTTCTCCGGGTCCACGTCGATGTTAATCGTCTTCATCTTGTGGAGCGCTGCCGTTCGCTTCCGGAGCTCGTCGTCTGCAATGAGACTCAGAATCGTCTCTTTCGAGGACATGTACCCTTGCAGCGTGGCGGCGACGCCTGCGTACGTGTTGATGTTCTTCTCCACCAGGTACGCGAGAACCAGTCGCCGGTGGTTCCATTCACGCTGAAGGTCTTTGTCATCCCACGCGTTTTCGTCCTTGATCTCTTCCAAGACGTTGGACTTTCCTTGGCGGCGGAACGCGTCTGTCTTGCGGTTCCAGCCGAATGCGTTGTTCATCGAGAACTGTTCTGTCGAGGCACTGTATTCGTTCACCTCAACGAGCTCACGTGCACGACGGACTTTCTGCCCGCCGATATCAACGCTTTCCTGCTGGCAGATGATGTCCACTGCGTCGAACATGGACGGTGACACGTTAATCGGGTCAGTGGTGAAACGCCGAACGACCTCACGCGGCTTGTTGGCGTGGAAGGTCGTGTACGTGGTGTGACCGGTGTTCAACATCTGGAACAACGTCTGGCCTTCCTCACCACGAACCTCGCCCATGATGACGTAGTCAGGCCGCTGTCGCAGTGCGTCTTCCAGAAGGTCGAACTCGTCGATGCTCCCGGACCCGTCTTCCTGGAACGACTCTCGCGTGGTTCGCGGGATCCAGTTGGCCTGCGGGATCTCCAACTCACGCGTGTCCTCGATGGAGACAATCTTTGCAGTACTCGGCATGAACAGAGACACGGCGTTGAGTGTCGTGGTCTTCCCGGATGCTGTCCCACCGGCGAAGATGACGCTTTTGTTCTGCTCGATGCTGAGCCAGAGGTACGCCATCATGTCGATGTTGAACGTCCGCCAGTTGATCAGGTCAACCGGGGTGAACGGGATTTCGTTGAACTGACGGATGGTGAAGTTCGTACCACGGTCACTCGTTTCGGTTCCGAGAGTGAGTTGTGCACGCGACCCGTCTGCGAGCGTTGCGTCAACGCTCGGCTGCCGGCGACTGATACCTTTCCCGGCACTCTGCGCGAGCGTCTTCACGAAGTTGTCGAGATCGTCAACTCCGAACCCGATGTTCGAGATGATCTGTTGCCCGTATTCCGAATGGTACACGAACACCGTAGAGTTGTACCCGTCGCAGGAAATGTCCTCAATGTTCACGTCCTGTTTAATCGGGTCAATCTGGTCGAACCGGATGAAGTCACGGACAAGGTAGTAGAGTACTCGTCGGACCTGTGTCTCGTTAATCGTTTGAACTTCACCTGTAGCCGGATCGCGCGGTGTCGGTGCTTCGTCGCGGACGGAGTCTTCGAAGTCCGCACGGTCTGCCTGTCGCTCTAGGAAATCAATTGCGAATCGCTTGAAACGGTTGACGAGCCCGGGCGATTCATCAATCCCTTTCCCGCTCAAGAGATTGTACCGCTTCATCAGCCCGAACGTTTCGTCGCGGACAATCCGCGACCGTTCAGCTGGTGTGGAGTCGATGTTGACGCGTTCGTAGTTCAGTGACGTTCGGAGTTTGTCACGGAAGAAGTTCACAATGTCGTGTTCTAGGTCCGATAATCGCGGTTCAACGACGATGTATCGGAGTTCATTGTCCCGGACGTTCCGGTAAATGACGACGAACGCGTATGGTTTGTTCACCCAATACCGTTGTACCTCTCGAAGGTACGGCTTCTCATCGTTGTCAACAGCCTCTTCGAGGTCTGCGTGCGTGACCAGTGTCTCCGACCCGCTGTAGAGCGTGTAGAAGTCGTCTTCGTTGACTTCGGCCGGGACAGTGAGACGCTGTTGGGGTAGTTGAGTACTCATTCTCGGAATCAGTTACTGTGTGCTTTTAACCCGTGATTTTTAAACCCTTGTCCTACAGGAGGAAATGCAACAGTGAAAAGTAAACTGGTGCATCAAGATGCAGGGTGTACTTACGGATAATCTTGAAGAAAGCCTCGTGTTTTAACGCGGGGATGAATTCGATCGATTCAGTAGGGGTTCACGAGTAGTTTTACGGGCTTTTAACTACCGGGATTTCGTGTGTTGGTTTGATGAGGCGTTCGAACCAGTTTGATGTTCGCCCCCGGACCGGCCGGGACGCGGAGATCCTACACCGGGTTCTTGACGCCTCTGCCTCTCTCTGGAACGAAGTTAACTACGAACGGCGGCAACAGTTCTTCGAAGACGAAAGCGTGTGGAATGCCGATACTGGTGCAATCGAAGGCCAGTACAAAGGCATCCTCGGCGCAGCCACCACGCAACAAGTCATTCGGAGAAACAGCGAAGCGTGGCGATCGTTCTTCGCTTGCCTCGAAGACCCTGACGAAGACGCAAATCTACCAGGGTATTGGGGTAACGAAGACGACGGTCGGGAACTCCGGACGTTCATTCGCGGTGACCAGTACACAATCGAAACAAGTGAGCGGTCCCGCGTGGAGATCCCGGTTGGAAAACACCTTAAAGACGAATACGGGCTTGGATACCGCGATCGGCTTCGTCTCGAAGTGAAAGGCGACCCGCACTGGAACGGTGACCACGGCCAACTCATAATCGCATACGATGACGTAACAGATGCGTTCAGGGCTTTTCAACCAGTCACTGTCGACGATTCTCGACTGGATACACCACTTGCTTCGGAAGAAGCAGCTCTGGACATCGGCGCAAACAATCTCATCGCATGCACCACGACCACTGGTCACCAATCACTGTACGACGGTCGTGAGCTCTTCGAGGAATTCCGCGAGACGACTGAACGCATCGCGTACTACCAGTCGAAACTCGGCGACCAACGCCGTACCAGCAACCGTATCGACCGGTTATACCGTGATCGGACGAATCGCCGCGATCATGCACAAGATGCAGCTGTTCGTCACCTCATCGAAACACTTCACGACGAAGGCGTAGAAACCGTGTATGTCGGTGATTTGAAGGGCGTACTTTCGACGCACTGGTCGTGTGAGGTGAACGAGAAGACTCACTCGTTTTGGGCATTCAGATGCTTCATCGAGCGGTTAGAGTGTGTTGCTGAAGAGTACGGAATCGAGGTTGAAGAGGAATCCGAAGCATGGACGAGTCAAGAGTGCCCTGAGTGCGGTGAGCGAGAAGAGACAGTTCGGCATGAGGACACGGTAACGTGTCCATGCGGGTTCGAAGGACATGCCGATCTCGTGGCGTCACGGTCGTTCTTAGAGAGAGGATCGAGTCGAGAAGTCAGGTCGATGGCACGGCCTGTGTGCCTCAAGTGGAACAAACACGAATGGCGGGAAGACCATAACTCGCCCCCGTTCACCGGGATAACGGCCAACGAGGAACGCACAAACCAGAGTACCACCAATGGGAAAGTTGCCTCCGTAGACGTTCAGACCGACTGACCGTCTAGCGAGAGGAATCCTCGCGCTTCAGCGCGGGGAGGATGTCAAGAACACACAGGCTTCGACCGACCATTTGTTCAAGGACATTTCTTTGTTTTCCTGCCAGTACACTGATCCTGATGAAGATGAGCCGGACCACAATGTCGTATACGTCGATGACCCGCGAAACTACGATTTCTTCATCACGTTCACAGACGATTTCGCCCTGGATTCTGTATCCGGTGGGAAAACGTTCCACGAAATAGATGCGGTGGAGTTCACGGATACGATCGGAGGGCTTCTGCAATTGAAAGCACAGATGCTGATCGACACGTACAGTACCGACGAGATGATGAACGTGTACGTAGACCGGTTTGTGAAGCCGTTACTCTCGCCGCTTGCAGCCTCGCAAAAGCTTCACGGGACACTCCCCCACCCGGAACAAACGTAATCGCGGGCGGCATGATGTTTGAACTGGTGTAATCGGAATCCTCGACTGCGTTTTACCGATTTGGAGTGAGAAGGCCCCACCCTCAACGGAGTGACGGGTTCGAAACCCCGAACGCAGTAGGGTAGGGTAGTTCACTACACTGTACAGTTCATAGAGGTTGGATTGGCAATATTTATAAGGCGTCGGGAGAAAGGTACTGTAATGGAACTAGTTGAACTCTTCAGATCCATCGAAGAGGGAGAGTTTAACCCAACAATCTCTGACGGTGTCGTTAAATTCTACTACGAGAACGGAACGTACGGTGTTATCCCGCCAACCCGACCAGCGTCAGAACACTATACAGAGGGCTTGAAGAATTTTGTCTACCCACGAACTCCGGCGTCTACTGGCCGGACGCACGAAGCTGAGCCCGGTGTTTCAGATGCGATGCAATGCGGGTGGATTATCCCGGCCCCGTTGGAACTATCTGTTCACTCAAACGACGTGCCAACACCGGCCCCTGAAACTCACGTCGATGACTACGTCAACTTCCAACAAGGGAACCTCGACGAGAGGACACCAGAGTCAGTCTTCCATATGAACACAAAGTGCATCATTGACCTCCCGGAAGGCTACTCACTCCTTGCCGTATCTCCCTGCAATTACGTAGAGCACCGGTTCACCGTGATCCCTCGTGTTCTCGATGCCGGGGAGTTCCCACAGACGCTCCAGGTCCCGCTTCGGATACACAAAGAGAAATTCACACTGGAACCTGGAACACCGGTCGTTCAAGTGTTCCCGTTCAAACACAGTGATTACGACGTGGACGCGACGGTCGGAACGTTTTCCGATGACGAATTAACGGTAAGGGTGGGTGCTAAGTCGCCTTCCTCAACGAACCGTTGTGAGTAGGGAGGTGATACAGCACCCAATCCGTATCGTTGAATAAGTTGGTTTGCGAACGTTTATCCGTTGAAATCGAGTA
>Ga0306887_100404_pt1 | contig 11788 bp, 10 predicted proteins | sample AntDeeMetagen138_FD_190453 | JGI IMG/M metagenome (GOLD analysis project Ga0306887, IMG submission 190453) | Saline lake microbial communities from Deep lake, Antarctica - Metagenome #138 (v2) (version 2) | ecosystem: Environmental > Aquatic > Non-marine Saline and Alkaline > Saline | place...
AACGGGATGAATTATCCAGCACAACCACCGTTCAAGTCGCATCCCCTGAAGTACAGGTTGACTCCGGGATTATAGCGATTCCCGGAACCACCGCGGACGTCACGGTTGTCGCAGTGAATGACGGGGTCAAGGAACCCATCTCGAACGCGACGGTTTCCGTGTTCGAAGGCAAGGGAACAGGAACACAACCATATGCAGACACGGTTTCGGTCGATGAAAATGGGACGGCAACGATTGGTTTGCAATGGTCGAATGCAATGACCGTCACGGCATCACACTACGGAACAGAAACAACGACCGTGGTCTCTGGTTTGTACTACCCGCTCGCAGCGTTTGTGGGGGTGGTCTTCGTTCTGTGTATCGGCGGGGCACGATACGTACAGAAGAAAGGGGTTCCGGCAGGCGTGACCGAGGGAAAACTTCGGGAGCCAGAGTTGCCAACGCTCAAAGAACTGAAAGCGAAGTTCTACACGATTTTGTTCGGTATCGCTGACCGGTTCCGGGCGATTGGGGCGCGGATTTCGTCAGCCGGGCATCGAATCTCGCGCACACTCTCAACGTTCACTGCGCAGCTCTGGCAGAACATCAGGAGGCTGAACGGCCGAGGGGTTCTCTTGACGTTGGTATCTGGTCCCCGACGAGTGTTTGAGTACGCCCGTCACTATCTCCAATCACTCGCTGCGTTTTTCCGAGAGATATTCGAAGGATCTGGCAGTGGCACTGTGAGTGAGAACCCACCAGATGTCGATAGTAGTCGGAACGGTTCGGGCGGGGATAGTACACCGACGTCCTATGAACGCATCCGAGGGTTCTGGCGATGGCTTGTCCGGTTTGTGATTGGGCGGACCGGGAGGAACACGCAGACAACAGTGGAGATTGGAGAAAAGGCGATCAACCACGGGTTCCCGTCCGGGCCAGTGACACGGCTTCGTGTTGCGTTCCAGGAAATCGAGTACGGTAATCGTGATCCGGATAGTCGCGTTGATGAAGCCGAAGGTGCTGTCGAGGACCTTCGGAGTTCTGCAGATAACTCGGAGGACCCTGTATGAGATGGATTCCGAGTCGGGACTACGTGTTCTTCCTCGTTGCGATTGTGACAGGCGTAGTTGCAATCGTAGTCTTTGCTGCACCGGACTTACTCCCGGTCCCATTACAGGATATCACGCGAGTAACCGACGCGTTGTCACTGACGCAGATTGGATGGATTGTCGCGGTAGTGATGTTACTGATCGTCGTTGCCCGGTTTTTGAACGGGGTGGGCGCAGAATTGGACCGGTCAGAGATTACTGGAGAGCCCCCGGAACTAGCGTCGAATGGGAGTGTGCGAGACCCAACGCAATCGCTCACAGTAACGTACACTGAGTTGCTTGAGCCATTCGAATCACCAGAGAAAGTCCAGCGACGGATTGCTATGTACGGACGGCGGGCAGGCGAGCACAATGAATTACCCGAAGGGTACACGCAGTTCTTTGATGAAATCGCAGTAACCGCGCGTGACACGTATGCCACGTCGTCAACGATTGATGCGGACACGGCTGAGGAAGCGATTAAAACCGGGACGTGGACGGACGACCGTGTTGCAGCTGCATTCCTTGCCAGCGATATAGAGGCAGAACCGACGTTCACGCTTGTTGAGCGCGTAACCGCATGGCTTGCTCCGCAGCGAGCGTTCGAACACCGATTAAATCGGACAGTAGCTGCGATTGAAGACTGTGCAGAAAGCTACCTGACGTACACGAACCCGCGAAGTGAAATGCAGACACATACAGGGCCAGATGCTGAACAGGGGAATATATGAGCGGACATGAAGGGGATGCCGTTGAAGCGGTGAGTAACGGGTCTGGTGACTTGCGAGTTGTAATTGGAGATGACGAAACCGGGGGAGACGATGAAGAGACTGCCAAGCAGGATAGTGATGTGCCTGGAAGTGATGGGAAACGCAGTAGAGAAGGGCCGAGTACTACAGACTCTGACGATGCGGAAGCGACTGACAGCACGACCGTAATGCCCGGTAGCGTGACGTACACGCCCCGTTTCGCCGGGTTTATTCTTCTCTTCGGTGTGCTTGTTGGGGTCGGGGTGCTTACATTCAATCCGGCCGCGATTGCAGGTGCCAGTGCACTCCTCATCTTTCTCCTCGCAGGGCTTCTTCAAACACCAACACACCCGGCAGAGCACTTCACCACAACGTACGACATCACCCCGGAACACCCGCGGCCAGCAGAACCCGTCACGATCGAGGTCACTGTCACGAACACAAGTGATGGGACATTCCCGGATCTTCGACTCGTCGACACGGTCCCGGACGGACTCACCGTTATTGACGGGTCACCTCGTACCGGCCAGCCGCTCCGACCAGGCCAGTCAACCACGATCACGTACACCGTGACGGCCCAACGTGGGACGTACTCGTTCGGTCCGGTGAGCGCTCGAACACGGACGCTCATGGGGTCGATGTGGGTGCAAGAATCGCTCCCAATCACGTCAGCACCAGAACTGCACTGTGCAGTCAATGCCGACGACATCCCGCTTGAAGAACGCGCAACGCACTACATTGGCGGGCTTCTCGGTGACACTGGCGGCGACGGTGTTGAGTTCTATGCGACGCGAGAATACCACCGTGGTGACCCGCCGTCGAAAATCAACTGGCGTGAGCTCGCCAAGCGAGATGAACTCTCCACGATCACGTACAGGCAACAGCAAGCGGCTGAAATCACGATTATCTGTGACGCTCGCGGCTGGTCGCACGTCAGTTCCGGCGCAGGCACACCGTCCGCTGCAAGCCTGTCAATTTACGCCGGCTATCAACTCACCACGTCACTCATCAACCGCGGCCACTACGTTGGGATGACCGTCCCCGGACTGTTACCAGCGAACGCCGGGGAGAACGGTCGTGGACGCGATGGGTTCCCGTACCGCCGATTTGACCATGGTCGCGGAGCAGAACCGCAATACAGAGCGTTCGATTTCATTAACGACGTCGAGGAAGCAATCGAAGCCGCACCAGACGAAGACCGAACGGCACCACTTCGAGATTACGGGACCGGGAGTTTCCGAGAAGGCCGGACCAGTACCGGGGCGTTCGACGTATCCCCATACAAGATCCACATCAACGAGTTCGTAGACTCACTCACCGGGTGGGCCAGCCCCATGACACAATTCATCTTCATCACACCAATGCTCGACGACGGCGCTCACGGGCTCTGTATGAAGTTGAATAACATGGGGTTCTCCGTTGTCGTTGTCAGCCCGGACCCCACGAAAGCAACAACGGAAACACCGGTCATCAGCGAAGTATCGAGCAACTCGACACCGGCACCTGAATCGTCTTCGGAAAACTCGCTTCCCGGACGCATCCTGAGTCTGCAACGAGCAACACGCTTGGAATCCCTTCGCCACAACGGCCTCACCGTTATCGATTGGGACCCGAACACACCGTTATCCGTGTGTTGTGAACGTCAAACCCTTCCCGGAGTGTAATACTGATGGATCAACACCCACACCTGAAGCAGTCTGAACCGGCAACAGATACGCGAGCATCAACTGTTGGCGTGCTACCAGAACCAGTTGGTGTACTCTTACTTGCTCTCGTCAGCCTCGGGATCCTCGGTGTCGGAACGATACTGAGCTATTCCGCGGTACACCTAATCGCTCTCATGGGAGCCGGAGCGCTCGCGGCGATCGGTGTCAGAACCGCCGTGACAGGGGAAGATTTCACGGTTGCACTCGGCATAACCGTTCTCTGGAGTGCTGCACTTACCTTCGCGCTCACAACGTTCCTCGTCATCAGTCAGTCACAGGGAACCATTCTTCCCGTACTCATTGCATCAGCAGCCGCACTCGGCCCATTCAGCATCCTTGGGAATACAATTCAGTCCTACGGGCACGGCGCAGGGCGGAGTGTCCTCGGCCGGTACGTAACCGGGACAATCATCGTTACCGCGTCAATTGTAGCTCTCATCGCAATCGGTGTCTTCAAAACTACCGTGATAGGATTGGGTGGCGCGGTTATCTCCGGGGTCGTCGGTAGCGTCGGGGGCGGTGGGGTCTGGCAACGCGTTGTGATGAGCGTGGTCATCTACACGGCATTCATCTACAGCATCCGGAAAGCCGTTCACAACCTTCCGATTGAAATACTCGTTACACCACGCGATTTCGACCGGCTTGACCATGTCCGAGCAACAGTCGATCGTGCTCACACGTACACGAAACTCCTCATTATCGGGTACGGGATTGTGATCCTCGGCGTCTACGTACATATTCAACAAGCCGGGCGAGAACCGATTACCCGAACGGTTGAAACTCTGCTTCAAATCCCGACATTCCCATTCTTACTGTTACTCGTGACAGGCCTCACTGTTCTTCTCCTCACCGCACTCCTCACGGTCGCAGCAACTCGGAAAGTCTCAGGTGTCAGTGGGATCGATATCGTAAAGACACTTACACCACCGATTGTGCTGCTAACAGTCACGATTACCGGGACAGTAGTCTTCGGTGGGGAAATCACGCAGTTTATGGTTACGTCACTGCCGGGTGAGATGGTTCAGCCAGGAACGTTCTTCTACGGGCTCATCACAGGACAACCGCCGCTCATCATCTTACTGGTGTTACCAGTCGGTCTTCTGTGCAGTGCGTTCGTATTCTCGATTCCAACGATGGTCGCAGCGACCGGGACCGGCGACGCCTCACTCGCAGGTGTTGCCTCTGCAACAGTCAGCCTCGTCGTGCTTGTGCTTGTCGCTATCCTCACACACCAATCGTTCGGCGTGATTGTCGGTGGGGTCGTGTTAGCAGCGGTTATTTGGGAGATTGGAGAATACAGTACCGTTGCAGCCGGTGAGATTCAGTCCCCGAATGATGACTCCCCGTTACCAAATGGATTCAGCTCACTCGCCGCGGTTCACACTGCCGCCACCACGATCGTCGCTATTGGGGCGATTGCAGTCGCAATGCTCGGTATGGTCGTCTTCTCGGGCATCGGGATCACAGAAACCACGGCTGGTATCGCGTTGCTTCTCTCCAGCGTTGCGCTTGCTGCAATCCTACTGGTACTCTCAGGGTGAACTTCCCCCGGGGTCAAGTCCCGGGCACTCGTCCTTGGGTTCTGTAGAAACGCGTTCACGGACTGTGAGTTACCGCGCGAATATGACGGGGACTGAAAACTTCCGCAGGTACGGTTGATTATTCGCCGTCAGCACCGGGGACCGCGATCGAATCGAGCGCTTCGTCGATGATCGTGTTCGGGTCAACGTCTCGAACACCGGATTCGGTGGTCAGAACTAGCCGGTGAGCGAATACCGGGCGGGCCAGTCGCTTGACGTCATGCGGGGTGACGTAGTCCCGGCCTTCGATGACTGGTGCGGCTCGGACAACTTCGAACATTTTCTGAACACCGCGTGGAGACACACCGTTTTCGACGCGGTCGTCCTGGCGTGTGTGTCGGGCGATATCAATGATGTAGTCCTTCACGGATCCGTCCACAGAGACTTGTTCTGCGGTTATCTGCAAACGTCGAAGTGTTTCCGGGTCGCTCACGGCCGTCACTGACGGGATTTGTGTTCGCCGGTTCTCTCGCCGATCCAGTAGTTCGCGTTCACCCGACCGTTCCGGGTACCCCATCTTACTCTTGATAGCGAATCGGTCGCGTTGGGCTTCGGGAAGCTCGAAGGTTCCCTGTTGCTCGATTGGGTTCTGCGTTGCAATCACGAAGAACGGTTTCGGAAGCTCGTACGATTCACCGTCGACGCTGACCTGTCCTTCACCCATCGCTTCCAGGAGTGCAGCTTGTGTCTTCGGCGGTGCACGGTTGATTTCGTCAGCCAGCACGACGTTAGCGAATACCGGGCCTTCCTGGAAATCGAAGTTCTTCTCCACTTCGTCGTAGATGTGTGACCCGGTGATATCGGCCGGGAGCAGGTCCGGGGTGAACTGGATGCGATTGAACGTCACGCCAAGTGCCTGCGCGAGTACCTGTGCCGTCACGGTTTTCCCGGTTCCAGGGACGTCTTCGAGGTGGACGTGCCCGCGGGAAATCACACTCGTCAACAGTAATTCGAGAAAGTCATTGTCAGCGATCACAGCGGTCGAAATCTGAGCGAGCACTTCTGACGCGATCCGTTCCGCTTCTTTGAATGGGAGCGGGTCAATCGTCTGAATTGACGCGCTATCCAACTGGCTCTGTTTCATACAATGAATTTACCGAAGAACCGCATAAACCTCTGGAAAACAACCCACGACTACCCCTGGCGAGTCGTACCGCGGACTGTGTTAGTGAGGGTGGACGTCGTCCGGTGACTCGGGCGGGTTCGTTTGTTCTGAGGCGTTAAGGATCGCGTCAATGAGCTCGTTCGCACGCCGGATGTGCTCGACCTGATTTTCACGGTCCGGGTATGAGAACAGGCGGTACGAGTCAAGGTAGTGAAGAACGGACTCGTCGAAATTCACGGGGTCGTACAGTCCAACTGCGAATCCTGCCCGTGCGTACCTACCGGAGAGGAGAATCAATGCTGAGGTGGAATCGAGGAAATACCGAGGCGGGTCAACGACACGCGATCCAGTGACTCGATACACTGCAGGCTGGTCGTCACGGTCGTACACCTCAACTAACTCGGTGAACACAGACGTCGTTCCGGACTCCAGCACTTCGTCACAGAACTCCGGGTACGACATGTCTGCAACGTTCGGGTCGGTTGCTACTAGAACACCGTGAAGATCGCTGACTGACCGGTCATCATCGCACCATTCCGGAAGGTCATCCACGAGGACTTCTGGCATCGCCCCGGATAACAGTTCAGCTACTCGTTCGTCCTGTTCGTGCATACTGTGTTGTTGGTACTGTTGCCTCAAATCACCTGGCCCTGCTTCCGAATTTCCAAGTGTTTTTGATTGTACTTGCCGGATGCTACTGTATGACCGGTGAGAACTCTGACAGTCGGTTTACCGCAGAGGAATTCGATGCATTCGTTGACCGTGCCGTGAGAGACGCGTGGACCGCCTCACGGGATGCTGGTGACCTTCACGATGTTTCCATCGTCCATGAGGAGAAGGGTCGTGAGATACTCATAGACTCCGCGAGAAACCGTGTGTCGTATCGAGATACCGACTCGGATGAGTGGGGGATTCAACAGAAACCCGTCACTGACATAACCGGCGCAGCAACAAAACTCCAAACCGTTGCGCTGTCCATCCCGATGAATGAAATGCACTACCTCGGACTCAACGGGCATCCAGACCCACCAAACAAGTGACGATCGTGAACCGCAGTCGCGTTACGGTGCTTTGAACGACCCGAGAACCTTCGTCTGCTGCCCGTTATTCGACGTCCATTCCACTTCAATGATGTTCCCACTGAGAACTTTCACATCAGAGAAGAACTCGGCACCGGCTGTGTACGGTGCGTCCGATGATTCATCAACCACGAGCGGGCCAGCACTCGCATCACCAGTAACCTCAATCTCACCAGTGTTTTCCGCAGTGATCTCATCACCACCGGCGTGAGATATATCGACGAGGTGTGTAGTTTCGAAGTGGTCAAATTGTAGTTCCACTTGTGGTGTGGGGGCTGGTTTGGTCGGTTCGGTGGGGTTTGTTGAAGGGTCTCGTGTTGAGTTATCACCGGGAGCCTCAGTGGCCGTTGAATTATCTCCTAAGCAGCCGGCTGCGAGGACACTCAGCCCGCTCACGGTCGCCGTGATGAACGAGCGCCTGGACGGTGTGGGCATACGACTATCTTGCATAGTCCGTATACGAGGAGACTGTTGCAGTCTCACCCGGTTGGATACGTGCCTTCAGCCGTTCATTCTCCGGTTGAAGGTCCTCCCATCCACTCTCACCCTCTTCGCGCCACTGAAGAGCACCACGGAACGTCCCAACACCATCACCAGTATTCCGAATCGTGAAATCCAGATCGTGTTCGGGTACATCATCATCGTACTGGTCAGGCACATCCATTCCTTCAAGCTCGAACTGCGGGAACTCCACGTCACCGACGTCAAGTTCCCATACAGCGTCCGCTGCAGGGGACTTCGGATCGCGGAATACCTTCAGATTCGCTTCACCAAGCGAATCACGCGGCGCTCGGAAGAGCAGCCAACCTTCAACGCGACTCCCCGAGTTGACTTCCACTCCATCCAACTGGTCGGTGTCGAGATCACGAACCCCGTTCCCGATGTTTACCGGACTCTCACCACCAAACTTGAACCAGTCAGCATTGACGGTCGTCGTGCTGTTCCCGGCGTTCTCCACAGCAGCATGGACCAGCACAAGCGTCTGATCACTCTGAGCACTAATCAGAGACACTCGCTCCTTTGAACCCATAAACGTCGATACCCGGGTGTCGTAGTGAAGGCCCTGCTCAAACTGCACGTTCTTCACACTGAGTCGAAGACCGTCCTTCACGAGAAATGAGTCATCGCCTGTGCCTTGATGCGGAGTAACCAGTAATTCCGCGTCCGCTCCATCAGCAATCGGAAGGCGCTCCCCGTCTTCATTCCCGACCGTCGCTTCGTATTCCCCGGAATACTCAGGGGTAACGGTCTCACTGGTCACAGTAACCGCCTCACCACTCCCGATCTCCTCGTCGACGCTTGAAAGCGCGGCACCCAAGAACGTCGCTTCACTGCTGACTAAGCTCTCTACAACAAGCCGACCAGAGAACTGTCCGGGTTCACCACCGCGATTCCCAATCAGCAGATCAACCTTCCCACCATTGTCAACAGTAACATCCTCAGCGTCAGCCCATGCCGCATCGTACACTGCAAATTCAGCCGGGCCGTCGGAGGTCTCTATGTCAAGAGGCTCTTCAGTAGCCGTCGTATCAGGACCATTGTCAGGAGTCTCATTGTTTCCACCGGAACAGCCAGCAAGGCCAGTTATCGTTGCAGAACCAGCTAGCGCTACAAATCGTCGTCTGTTCATCATGCAAATTATCGTTTTACTGGTATCAGGTTAAACATTCGTTATTCGCCTGCAACACAGTTCAAAGAGAAGAGACGTGAAGACGCCTTGTCATCGCCGTATAGCGTGCTACTTACTGGTTTTTTTTCAATGCACCGCCGACCACACCAGCCACACCACTCTCGATCACGAGAACCCCATATGGCTTTCCACTCAACCATAGGTATACACAGAACTCGTGGTGATTTAGTAGTTCGCCAGGGGAAGGGCCGCCGGGGTTTCGAACCCCGCGTAGACACGGGTTAAGGGCCCGCCGCGCCGCCAAGGCTTGCTTGCGGCCCACACTGCACTGCGCTGCGAACGTCGGGGGCAGGGTTCGAACCTGCGACATCTCGGGTAACAGCCGAGTGCTCTACCAGCTGAGCTACCCCGACACGATCGTCGAAAGGGCCGCCCGGGTTTCGAACCCGGCATAGCGCGGGTTAAAAGCCCGCCGCCCCGCCAAGGGTTGCTTGCGGCCCTGTCCGTTTTGTTGAGCGCTGTGCCGTTCTCGGGCTGTTGGCGCTGTGCCAGAGTGTTTTGGTGAGTCGCTTCTGGTCTGAGCGACGACGTCGAGGGGAGGATTCGAACCTCCAGGCCTTCCGGGTAACAGCCGGCTGCTCTACCAAGTTGACCTACCTCGACCCGTGGGCTGCGAAGGGCCGGGCGCGATTTGAACGCGCGATAAGCAGGTTAAAAGCCTGCTGCTTTACGACTGTCTAAGCTACCGGCCCATGCGGGTGCAGTACGTGTGTACTGCGAGTCTCCCTACTCGGAATTGAACCGAGATCTCCACGTCTACAGCGTAGCGTCTTGCCATTGGACCATAGAGAGTACTATGGGTGAAAGGTCAACGCACAAGCGGTCGGTCGCCACACCTTGCGCTCGTGAATTAGAAAGGATACGGATTTTTACGATTCTTCAGCTGGACAGCGACGGCGCTCCCGGCCGAAGCCTGCGGACGTCGAGGGGAGCGGACCGTGTGTCGCATCTTACTACCCTGTACCGGGGGGAGGGGAATAAGTGTTCTCAAGGGGTGTTAACTGACAACATGATTTGATGGTACGTAGTGTACACGTCGTCAGGGTGCAAATCCTTTTAACGAACTACTTATTAACAACACTTGATGAGTGAACTATCCACGGTAACAGTGCTGTTCCTCGGCCCAATGGAACTCGGCCTTGGACTCGCAATCGTTGTGCTGCTGTTCGGTGCAAAGAAGATCCCGAAGCTCGCACGGAGCTCGGGTGAGGCACTCGGTGAGTTCAAGAAAGGACGGCAAGAGATGGAAGATGAGATTCAGCAGGCGAAGGATGATGTGGGAATGCAGAGCGGTGTGTCGGGACCGGACCCGCGAGAAGAACAGAGTGAACCATCTGTTGAGTCAGAGCAGAGTGCAGCAAAGGACACGTAATAATTCACTGATTTTCGCGTGGGGTTCATTGGAGTCTGTTGTACCGTTTTCACTACCGGCTCTATTCTACGGCCTTGAGCAGTTGTGAACTACCGCGCCCTACTCAACCGTTGAAACGGTTTCCTTGAGGACGTGGCTTCCTGCTTCAACGACGCGACTTGCATCCACTGCAACGGACTCTCGCCCGCCGTCAGTAGACGCAGCGGTCGCAGTCTCCACAGGCGTTGCTTCGGAGTGAACCACTCCTAACTCTTCCAACCCTTCGTAGAGAATATTCACAGCTGCATTGAAATCCCGGTCAACCGTGTACCCGCATGCCGGACACGAATGCTCACGCACCCATAGCGGTTTCTCTGATTCGACACTACACGACGCGCATTCTTTCGTCGTTCCACGCGGATCCACTTGAACAACGTGACACGCGTGTTTCTCCGCAGCGTGATCAAGGAACGTGAGGAATTTCCGCCACGACGCCGACGCCATGTTTCGAGCATTCCGCGGCGACTCCATCATCCCGATCACGTTCAAATCTTCAACAGCTACTACATCGAACTGCGTTGTGTAGTAGTACGCGATCTTCCGCAGGTAGTCCTCGCGCTTTGCTACGATTTCTTCGTGAACTTCAGCAACACAACACCGTTGCTTCTCCCAATTTGCCGAGCCGTGTTGTTTCCGTGAGAGCGACCGTTGCTCACGTTCGAGCCGCTCGTATTCTTCAGACAGATCTAACGGCTCGACTTTCAACCCGTTCGTGTCGTGGGTTTGCTTCGTGATCCCGCAATCGATCCCGACCACATCAAGCTCGTCGATGTTATCGAGCGCGGGTCTCTCCGGGAAGTACCCGTCCGGGAACTCAAGGTTGAACGAGGCTGTCCAGTCACCGGTCGGGTTTTTCTTCACGGTGACTTGCTTGATCGTCGCGTCTTCAGGAATGTCGCGGTAGTGTCGGACCGGGATGTCTCCGATGCCGCTCAGCCACAATACAGGTTGACCGCTCTTGTTTTTGAGCTTGAAGCCAGTCTGATTGTAGGTGAACGACCGGTATTCCCGCGGTGGCTTCCACCGCAGCATTCCAACAGAACGCCCCGCTTCCTTCTGCTTCGATAGGTTGGAGAGGTTCGTGAAGAACCGGCGGACGGCCATTTGCAGCACTTTCGAGTGAACGTCGGTGAGTGCTGGCCAGAACCCGTTTCGTTTCCATTCCGGAAGACGGTTCTGTACGTCGGTGTACGTTGGTTTCTCTCCATCGGGTGCGGTGGTGTACAGGTACCGGGTGTGGTTGTACAGTTGCCGTGTCTGATCGCGGATGAACTCCATCGACTCTTCGTGAGAGTCACCCGGATCAAGCGGTACTTTGTACGCCCACATACTGTACCGTCAGGTACTCGATTTCAACGGATAAACGTTCGCAAACCAACTTATTCAACGATACGGATTGGG
>Ga0306887_100405_pt1 | contig 11787 bp, 8 predicted proteins | sample AntDeeMetagen138_FD_190453 | JGI IMG/M metagenome (GOLD analysis project Ga0306887, IMG submission 190453) | Saline lake microbial communities from Deep lake, Antarctica - Metagenome #138 (v2) (version 2) | ecosystem: Environmental > Aquatic > Non-marine Saline and Alkaline > Saline | place...
AGACAGCGACGACTTCCCGGAAGCGGGTGCGGCGTTTGAGGCCACCCATCCCGAGGCGATCGTTTCGGGCGACGTGGGGGCGGCGACGGCCAAACTGGTTGACCAGCCCACCCTCGTGGAGTTTGCGGCTGACTGGTTCGGAGACCACCGCTAAGCCGCGGCACCGACACCGTTTACCCCCGCCGACTACTCCCACCGACAATGCGAATCAGGGGGCCCATCGTCGACGTCGCCGAGCCCCGAACCGTCAGCGGCGGGACCGACCTCGTCGAGTTGACCATCCGACCCGAGCGCGGGACGGCGGACCCAGTGACGGTCACGCTCTGGAACAAGTGGACGGAGACGGCCGAGCACGCCGAAGCCGGGATGGAGTTGCTGGTGACTGAGGTCGAGGAAGAGGAGTTCCGTGGCGAGACCCAGTACAACACCACTCCCGACTCGTGGGTGGTCCTGGAACCGGCGTTCCTCGTCGACGTGACCGACGTGCGCTCGTGGGTCCAATGCCCGCGGATGTACTATCTCAACAAACTCTCCGGCGTCCCGCTGAAATACCCCGTTGTCAAGGGGACCATCGTCCACGAGGTGTTCGGTGACCTCCTTCGGGGCAGAGGACTGGAAGAGTCAATTGACCAGCGTGTCTCGGAGGCGGGCCTCGAACTCGGCGCGTTGGGCTACGACCGCGAAGAGGTCGAGGACGAAGTCCGGCGCAACGCCGCTGCCATCGAAGGGTGGCTGAATCAGGGTACACTGACAGAAGAAGACAGTTGGCGCTCGGAGTACACGCTCATCTCGCCGACGTTCGGCATCAAGGGCCGGGCCGACGCGCTCCGCCGTGGGATGCCCGTCGAACTCAAGACCGGGAAGAACACCAAACGCGAGCCGCGGTTCCAGGACAAGATGCAGGCGGCCTGTTACGCCCTCCTGCTGGAGGAACGCGGCGTCGATACCGACACCGGGACGCTGCTCTACACCAAAAACACTGCGCTCGACCGCGGCGACGAGACGGGTGACCTCTCGCCGGCCAAGGAGTTCTCGGTGGGTCGGGGGCTCCTGAAGTTCGTCGTCCGGACGCGGAACGAGATCGCCGCGATGGAGTACGACACCTCGATTCCGACAGGGTTCGAGGCCGGCGCCAAGTGCCAGTACTGCTTCGAGCAGGACACCTGCATGGTCGTCTCCGGGCGCCTGGACCAAGAGTCCAAAGCGGGCCAGATTGGCCAGCCCCTGCCCGAGACGGAGCGAGACTACTTCGAGGGCTTCTACCAGGCTGTCGAGCGCGAGCGCCGGGAGACCCACGCCGAGTATCGGAAGCTCTGGGAACAGGGCGCCGAGGAGCGGGCGGAGGCCGACCGGGCGCTTATCGACCTCGAACCGCTGGGGCGGGAGGAACTCCCCGGCGGGCGCTGGCGACTGCGGGCGCGCAAGCCCACTGACGCGGTCTCAAAACTCCGCGATGGCGACGTTGCGCTGGCGAGCGACGGCGACCCCGTGCAGGGCCATGCCGAACTCTGCCGGATACAGAGCATGGGCGAAGGCTCCGCGGACCGAACAGGCGCGGAGGACGGCGGGAAAGCGGGCGCCGAAATCGTCGTCGAGGCCGACGAACCCGTAGCGCTCTGTCGGCTGGACGTCTACCCCTCCGAAATCTCCGTCGACCGGATGCTGACCGCGCTCCACGATGCCGTGCTGAAGGGCAACCCCGACCGGAAAGATATCCTGTTCGGCCGGCGCGAGCCTGAGTTCTCGGGCGAGGAACGGCAGTACATCGACAACAACGACGCCCAGAACGAAGCGGTCAATCTCGCGACTCGGGCGGAGGAGTTTGCGCTCGTCCACGGACCGCCGGGGACGGGCAAGACCTACACTATCGCGCGGACCGTTCGAGCGTTGGTCGAGCAGGGCAACAGGGTGCTACTCTCGGCGTTCACGAACCGCGCCGTCGACAACGCGCTGGAGGCGGTGCGGGACCAGGGGTTCGAGGACAGCGCGGAGCGGAGCTCCGCTGGCAGCCGGACGGTGTCCGGCGATGCGGTCCGATTCGGGACCGAATCCGGGGTCAGAGCGGATATGCAGGACCTCCGGCTGGAGCGGGCCGGCGACCCCGGCGAGCGCATTTCGGAACTGAAGCAGGCGCCGCTGGTGGCGGCGACGACGGCTTCCTGTGGCTCGCGAATCATGCGCGAGGAACGGTTCGACGTGGCCATCGTCGACGAGGCCTCCCAGCTGACCGAGCCGGCGACGCTTGCGGCCATCAACCTCGCCGACCGGTTCGTGCTCGTTGGCGACCACGAACAGCTGCCACCCGTCGTGCGGGCCGAGGGCGGCGACTCCTGGACCCCCGGACGAGAGGGCGGTGAGGATGTGGACCTCGCCACCTCGCTGTTCGAGCGCCTCCACAAGCAGGCCCCGGCGGCGTCAGTGATGCTGGACCGCCAGTACCGGATGGCCCAGCGCATTCAGGCGTTCTCCTCGCGGGAGTTCTACGACGGCCAGCTCCGGCCCGCCACCCCCGAGGTGGCCGCCCAGAAGATCGGCGACCTGCCCGGCGTTGACCCCAGCAAGCTCCCCGAGGCGCTCCGGGACCCAGTCGCGTTCGTCGACCCAGACGGGCAACGTGTGGGCAACACCAACCCCACGGAGGCCGACCGCGTGGCCGAACTGGTCGCGCAGTTTCGCGAGGCTGGGGTTGCTGTCGAGGATATCGGCGTCATCGCGCCGTTCCGGGCACAGGTGGCGGAGATTTCGCGGCGGACCGACGCCACCGTCGACACCGTGGATCGGTTCCAGGGTTCCAGCAAGGAGGTCATCATCGTCTCGTTCGTCGCGACGGGTGACCTCTCGGGCCCGATTTACGACGACCCACGGCGGATAAACGTCGCACTGACGCGGGCGAAGAAGTCGCTCGTGCTGGTCGGCGACGCCGACGCGCTAGGCGCGGAGCCGTTCTACCAACGGCTGTTGGCGTGGGCAACCCGTTAGGCCGCCAATAGGAGTCACCGGTCCATCGGTCGTGAACTACCACCCTACCGCTCGCCTGACGGTTCGCTCCTGGAGGGTGTCGTCAGGCGGCTCTGTCGCCCGACTGCTAACCGGAAGTTTATGAGTTCCGGCGATGTCGTCAGAGCTCAGTGAGTTCTGACTGCTAACCAGAAGTCTGTGACTTCTGGTGATGGGGCGTCCTATTTCTACGACGTTGTGAGACTGCGTCTGACAGCCCACCAGACGTAATCTGGTGAACGCGCTTTGCAGACACAACGGAGGACACAGGGAGCGCAGTCTCCACAGGCGCTGACGAGAGCAACGCTCTCGTTCGCACATCAGAATCGCCGTGCGATTCTGAGGACGTTGACGAATCGCTTTGCGATTCGTCCGCACACCAGAAATCGAAGATTTCTGGGGACGTTGATTCGGAGCGTCCCGCTCCTAACCGCTTCTTCACACCACGAGAAAGAATGTTCCACGCCGTCGCAAAATCGCGTGCGATTTTGCTGCCCGTCAGACGTACTCTGACGCCGCGTTCGCGTCCCTATCCGCTTCAAATCCGCAGGCGGGACAGGAATGTTCACGTACCCACAACGGCTTATCTGTCGAAACACCGCAGGACGCCCACTCTTTGGTCGTCCCTCTCGGGTTCACGGCAACGAAGTGCGTTCCTTCGCGTTCGCACTTGTACTCCAATATTCGGAGCGGCCATCTCTCGTACGTCGGCCACTCCGTGCTTGGTCGTGGGGTGAACTTCGGCGCCGGCACGTACGTCGCCAACCTCCGGCACGACAAAGCGAAGACCGGAATCAACACGTCGCTGAACGTTGGGGTCAGATTGGGTGTTGAAGAGATGACCTCCCCCGGTGAGACGCTGATCCGGGACCGGGTTTCGGAGTGGCTGGCAAGAGAATCGACTTCGGGTAACGCGGTTGGAGGCCAGCTCGGAGCACGGGCGTTTTAACATCCGGGCGGATGAGTTCGACGTATGAGTGAAGACCCCGTTACTGCGGTGATCCTCGCAGCGGGCGAGGGTCGTCGGCTGAAGCCGCTAACGAACCGGCGGCCGAAACCGATGATTCCGGTAGCGAACCGACCATTACTCGAACACGTTGTTGAGGCGGTGGCCGCCGCTGGTATCGATCGTATCGTCCTCGTCGTCGGCTACCGCCAGGAACGTATCCGGAACTACTTCGGTGACGGCGACGACTGGGACGTGACAGTCGAATACATCGAGCAGTCGACCCAGCTCGGCACCGGCCACGCCGTGTTGCAGGCCGAGTCGGCCGTTGACGATTCGTTCCTCGTGCTCAACGGCGATCGACTCGTTGACCCGTCGATTGTCGCACGGATCTGTGACCGCATTCGGGAAGGCGAGTATCCGGCGATGGCGGTCACGACTGTCGACCGCCCGCGCGAGTACGGGGTCGTAAGCAGCGATGGCGACGGCCGGGTGACGGAGATCGAAGAGAAGCCAGAGGTGCCAGTCGACACCAATCGGATCAACGCCGGCGTGTACGGGTTCTCGACGGCCATTTTCGATGCAATTCGCGAGACCAATGTGACCGGCGAGTTGGCGCTCACGGCGACGCTCAACAGTATTGCTCGCAAAAACAGCGTCACAGCGGTGCCGTACGACGGTCGCTGGCTCGACGTCTCGAACCTCTGGGACCTTCTTACAGTCAATGCGGGTCTGATCGAAGAGGGTAATGGTGCGGGGAGCGGCGACCCTGCACTCGGTGACTCGGTGACCACTGCTGCCGACGTCGCGCTCGCGGGCAACATCAGAGTCGGCTCGAACGTCACGATCGGCGGCAGTACGGCAATCGGAAGCAACGCGACAATTGAGGCGAATGCGGTCGTTGAGAACGCGGTGGTGTTTCCCGATGCCGTCATCGGCGCAGGGGCGGTCGTTCGTGACGCCGTCATCGCCGGGAACGCCCGCATCGGACCGAACGCGACGATCGCCGGCGGCGCCTCAACGATGGTCGTCGGCGACGCGGTCCACCGGGATGTCGATCTCAGCGGCGTCGTCGGTGACAATGCGTCGATCGGCGTCGGTGTGATGCTCACTGAGGGTGCGGTCGTCGGCGACGGTGTTCGGGCCGACGCGGGGGTCGTAATCGATGGACGGATCGAATCGGACGCGGTCGTCAGGAGGGGATAATCATGTGTGGGATCATCGGCTACATCGGTACTGGTGTCGCCACCGGAGAAGAGACGGCTAGTGACGGCGATGAGAACGCGAGCGTCGGTGATATCGTCCACCGCGGGCTCAAAAACCTCGAGTATCGCGGCTATGACTCCGCGGGCGTCGCGCTCGTGGGCGCGACGAGTGGGCTCACTGTCGAGAAGCAATCCGGTGAGGTCGACACGCTGTGTGTTCCGGACGTGCCGGACGCGACCCACGGTGTCGGCCACACCCGCTGGAGCACACACGGCCCGCCGACGGACGCGAATGCACATCCACACACGGACTGTGTGGGCGACGTCGCTGTGGTGCACAACGGCATCGTCGAGAACCATGAGACGCTCAAGCAGGAGTTGTCGGACCACGAGTTCACCAGCGACACCGACACTGAGGTCATCCCGCACCTTCTCGAAGCGGAACTTGCAGCCGATCCTGACGCCGACCTGCTGGCTGCGGTCCGACGCGTCGAGGGGCGACTGGAGGGAAGCTACGCGATCTGTGCAGTTCGTGAGGATGACGACCGGATCATCGTCGCGCGCCGTGGGAGCCCGCTCGTGTTAGGGCGCGGCGATGAGGTGTCGTTCGTCGCCAGCGACGTGACGGCCTTCCTCGAACACACCCGCGACGTGACCTACCTCGAAGACGGTGACGTGGTGGCACTCTCACCTGACGGTGTCGAGATCTTCGCCGACGGCGACCTCGTCGATCGCGACATTGAGACCGTGACGTGGGAGGCTGACGCCGCGGAGAAGGGCGGCTACGACCACTACATGCGCAAAGAGATCCACGAGCAGCCGACCGCGCTCCGGCAGACGCTCACCGGTCGCTTAGACGTTGATGCGGGTAACGTGGATTTGGACGTCTCGTTCCCGCCGGGCTTTCTTGCCGATCTAGAGGAGATCCGGGTCGTCGCCTGCGGGACTTCCTACTACGCGGGCCGGTATGCAGCACAGCTTTTCGAGGAGCTCGCCGGCGTGCGCGCGACCGTCGAGATCGCCAGCGAGTACGAGTTCGGCGCGGGCCGCACCGCAGATCGGACGCTGGTCGTCGCCGTGACCCAGAGCGGGGAGACGGCCGACACGCTCGGGGCGGTGCGACGCACGAACGCCGCAGGCGCGCGGACAGTCGCTGTGACGAACACCTTGGGGAGTACGGTGACCCGAGACGTTGACGGGACGGCGTTCATCCGCGCCGGCCCCGAGATTGGCGTCGCCGCGACGAAGACGTTCGCTTCCCAGGTGGCGACGCTTGCGATGCTCGCGGTGGGGATCGGCCGCGATCGTGGGGCCTTGGCGGCCGCCGACGCACGCTCCGTCTTAGCGGATCTGCAGGGGTTGCCTGGGGCGGTCCAACAGGTACTCGACGAGGAATCGCAGGTGCGCGAGGCTGCCCAACAGTTCCAGGACAGCGACGCGTTCTTCTTCGTCGGGCGAGCGCTCGGCGTGCCCGTCGCGCTGGAGGGCGCGTTGAAGCTAAAAGAAATTTCCTACGATCACGCAGAGGGGTTCGCTGCAGGCGAGCTCAAACACGGACCCCTCGCACTGGTAACACCAGACACACCCGTGCTGGCCGTGTTAACCGATGGTGCGCGGGCCGACAAGACGATGAACAACGTCACTGAGGCGCAAACACGGGGTGCGCCCGCGTTGGGCTGTGTGTCCGCGGGCGACGAGTACGACACACTCGACGTGTCGTTCGATGTACCCGACGTGGGTGTCGTCGAGCCGCTGGTGGCGAACGTGTACCTGCAGCTGTTCGCGTATCACGTCGCCAACGAGAAAGGCCGGCCGATCGACAAGCCACGGAATCTGGCAAAGAGCGTGACCGTCGAGTAATACCCGGAACGTGGTTTGCCCTGAATCTGGTATAGCAAAGCACGGTCGTTTAAGTAGGCTGCCGGCGAATATGACAGTATGAGCAGTATCGATCTCCCGGCCGATGTGCTGGATGCGATCGCAGCGCCGCCGGACGAGCGTGAGCCGATCGTCCAACAAGAGCTCGCCGTGTCGCTGTACCGTGAGGGGTATCTCTCGTTCGGCAAGACACGTGAGCTGGCCGGACTCACGAAGGCGGATTTTCACCAGCTACTCGGCGAGCGCGGGGTCGAGCGACATACACAGACGAGGACCTCGCGCTCGATGTCGAGTACGCCCAGGAATGACGGTTGTCTCGAACACGTCCCCCCTGCTGAACCTCGCGCTGATCGATAGAGTTCATCTGATCGAAGCCCAGTTTGGCGAGGTGGTGATTCCGACAGCGGTTTGGAACGAACTTACGGAAATTCGAGGCGAAAGCCTCGCCCTTCGGGGGCATGGCGAGCGCGAAGCTCTCGCTGCAACCGAAAAGCTTCGCTTTTCGAGGACGGGGATGAAGCCGACCAACAGTATTCAACCGCCGACGATGGCATAGACGGGGTTCCAACGCAATCTTTAACGCGTCCGACCGTAATAGTATGCATAGATGGTGAAGAGTACCCGTCACGCGAAATACGAACTCTACTACCACATAGTGTTCGTGCCGAAATCGGGCAGAACCGAAGGTTCTGCTGACCTCGCGGAACAAGGTTCCGCTCAGTATCGGCGTTCGCACCTGACGGGGAAGACGAAGGAACGTCTCGAAACCATCTTCGCGGAAATCTGTGAGGACAATGACCTCGAACTGGCCGAGTCCGAGGTCATGCCCGACCACGTACACTTGTTCATCGGGAGTCCACCGAAGAACGCCCCGTCACTCATCGTCAACTGGGTCAAGGGCATCTCCGCGCGGAAGTACAACCAACGCTACGACGACCGCGTGAAGTGGACTCGTTCCTACTACGTTGGTACGGCGGGAAGCGCCTCGAAGGGCGCTGTCGAACGCTACGTCGCTGAACAGGAGGGTGACGACGAATGAAGCGCGTCAACACCTTCGAGGTCGTCCCCCAGACCGAGACCGGCAAAGAGTGCCTCCTACGGCTACTCGACGCCTCTGCTTCCCTGTGGAACGAACTCACCTACGAACGTCGTCAGAACTACTTCGGTGACGGCGACGTGTGGGACACTTCCGAATACCGTGGACAATACAACGGTGTCGTCGGAAGCGCGACCGTCCAACAGGTCACGCGCAAGAACAGCGAAGCGTGGCGGTCGTTCTTCGCCCTCAAGGAAAAAGGCGAGTACGCCAACCCACCGTCGTACTGGGGCAACGAGGAGGACGGGCGCGAACTCCGTACCTACATTCGGTGCAACCAGTACACAATTCAGTGGGGCAAGCGGTCGCGTCTCGAAATCCCTGTCGGGCAAGAACTGAAAGACGAATACGGACTCGGCTACCACGAACGACTCTCCCTCGAAGTCCGAGGCAACCCGAAGTGGGACGGCAAACAGGGTCGTCTGGAACTTGAGTACGACGAGGTTAGCGACATGTTCAGGGCTTTCCAACCAGTCACCGTACCTGATTCTCGACTGGATTCACCACTGGCTTCTCACGAAGCCGCCCTCGACGTTGGCGCGAATAATCTCGTCGTCTGTTCCACGACTACTGGTTCTCAGTACCTCTACGATGGTCGAGAGTTGTTCGGACGGTTCCGCGAGACGACAGATGAAATCGCTCGCCTACAGTCGAAATTGCCCGAGAGACGCAGTCTCTCGGAATCACGGAAGACGGAGTCTTCCGGACGACTCCGAGAGGGACGCTACAGTTCCAAGCGGATTCGACGGCTGTACCGACAGCGGACGAAGCGTCGTGACCACGCACAGAACGCGCTGGTGCGCGACCTCGTTGAACGGCTGTACGACGAGGGCGTAGCGACGGTGTACGTGGGCGACTTGACCGACGTGCTGGAAACGCACTGGTCGGTCAGGGTGAATGAGAAGACGCACAACTTCTGGGCGTTCAAGAAGTTCATCCACCGTCTCGCGTGCGTCTGTGAGGAATACGACATCTCCCTTGAAGCCGAGTCGGAAGCGTGGACGAGTCAGACGTGTCCTGAGTGTGGCGACCACGAGGAGACGATTCGCCACGAGGATACACTGACGTGTTCGTGCGGTTTCGAGGGGCACGCCGACCTCACGGCGTCAGAGACGTTCCTTCGAGAAAACAGCGATTGCGAAATCAGGCCGATGGCACGGCCCGTGCGATTCGAGTGGGACGACCACGACTGGTCGGGGAAACCACACCCTCATGAAAGTCCCAAAGAAGTGCGCACGAACCCGCAAGTTGCCTCCGTGGGTCGGTAGCCGAACCCCCAACGGAGGAATCCTCGCGCTTTAGCGCGGGGAGGATGTCAATGCGGGGTCCGATGGTCTTGATGGCCTCGAAGCGTTTCGTGATCGGGGTGGAATTCGCATTGTTTCTCTGGATTCGACCGATCTCCGAACCGAGTTTGAGCGCGAACTCGACCGAGGAGAGGCAGCGGCTCTCGCCTACGCGACCGACAGCGGCGGATCGTGTCCTCCTCGATGAACGTGAAGGCCGTGCCGCAGCCACACGGCACGACGTCCCAGTGACGGGTGTGGTGGGAATTCTCCTTCGAGCCTCCGCTCAGGAGGATCTTGATCTAGAACCGGAACTTGATGCGCTCCGTGGGGCGGGGGTTCTGGATTTCCGACGAGCTGTACCATCGCGCACTTGAGATGGACAGTGAGTGAGCGGCTCTGTTGAATCACCATATAGCGCGCCATTCCACTGTTTTACAACGCCGCTCGGAACGTCGGGTGGCGTCTTGTTCAGCACTGGCTCAAGTCTGGTGCTGAACGAGCCACAAGTCAACTGGCTCTGAACTCAGGGACGCTGAACGCGAATGGTCGATTCCGACCTACCGCCTTGCGCGGGTAGATCGGGAGTCCATTGACAAGCCTCGGAGTCGTACGGAAATCTTTGATTTCCGTGATGACGAGACGCTCTGCGTCTCGAAGCACTTGACCCCGAGGCAGTTGACTGTGGCAATACCGAACGATCCCGTTGGCTTGCACGTGTTCGCCCGGCGTCACCAGGTGGCCACCAGTGCGATCGATCCCACCACGCTGCCGTCACCGATATTGCAGTCCATTTATATATTGTTGGTCTAACCTATGCCTAATGCTCTTCGGGTGACAGTATCGGCTGCGCAGCGTCGGCGGTGTCGCAGTCATTACTGCCCTCGCGGTAGCGGTCGCCAACAGCGGCGTTATCCACGCCCCTCTCACTCGACTGCCTATGGTTGGCCGGCTGACGGCTGATGCGCCGGCGGGTGCCGAACTCGTGTTCGAGATAGCGACGACGGTCGTCATCGTGACGCGGCGTTTCTCCCCTTATACAAGCCACGGCCGCGGCGCATTCTCGATACGGTGGCGCTCACCCAAAAGCGGGTGCTGGTCGCCATGTTGACGCTCGCTGCAGTCGGGTACTTTGATTATACGTACCGGCTGCCGCGGACGACGCTCATCGCGATCACGCCGTTGTTGCTTGTGGTGTTGCCGGCGTGGTTCGTTTGGATCCGGCGACGGCCGACTGGTGACGCCAAGCGGGCGATTATCGTCGGGGATGATCCCGATACGGTTGAAGCGCTTGCGGCCGACACCGAGATCCCACCGATGGGGTATCTCTGCCCGACGAGTGCCTTTAGAGCGGATGTGACATCAGACCCGGTGGCTGCTGTTGCTGATGGCGGGTTCAAGCTTGGTAATCTCGACCGGCTGGGCGGGCTCTCCCGAATCGAGGACGTCCTCGTTGAGTACGATGTCGACACGGCCGTGTTAGCGTTCGAGCACACGGATCGAGCCGAGTTCTTCGGCGCGCTTGATGCGTGTTATGAACATGGCGTTGAGGTGCTTGTCCATCGCGATCATGCTGACCGAGTGTTGACTGCCGACACCGATGTGGGGACACTCGTCAACGTCAACGTCGAGCCGTGGGACATTCAAGACCACATGCTCAAACGCGGTTTTGACGTGGTGTTTGCAGTGGTTGGGTTGGTGGTGTTGAGTCCCGTCATCTGTGGGATTGCACTGGCGATTAAGCTGGAGGATGGCGGGTCGATCCTTTACAGTCAAGACCGTACTGCGGTGTTCGGTGAGACGTTCAATGTGTTCAAATTCCGCTCGATAGTTCCCGAGGGGGAGTCTGTTAAACCGGTTGATGATGAGGTGAACGACCGGATCACGCGTGTGGGGCATGTGTTACGACAGACGCATCTCGACGAAATTCCGCAGTTGTGGTCGATTCTCGTCGGCGACATGAGCCTCGTCGGTCCTCGAGCCGTGTGGACTGAAGAGGAGTCGCTACTGGAGGCCCAAGAGCGGTCCTGGCGCAAGCGGTGGTTCGTCAAGCCGGGGCTGACTGGGCTTGCACAGGTGAATGGCGCGAAAAGCACGAATCCAGAAGAGAAGCTGCGCTATGATCTTCAGTACGTCAAACAGCAGTCGTTCACCTACGATCTGAAGCTGGTTGTTCGGCAAATTTGGAAGGTCGGACTTGACGTTGTGTCGGCGATTGGTAGGTGACCGTTGTTGGGCGGTCTCGCTGGGATTTAGCGGTTGCGGTGAGGGTGCCAAGCCCCCGTCCTCAAGGGCGAGGCGAAGCCGAGCGAGTAGGGCGGGGATACGGCACCCGCACGAATCTCAAACACGACAAACCAGAATCTTTACCATGGAATA
>Ga0306887_100412_pt1 | contig 11636 bp, 20 predicted proteins | sample AntDeeMetagen138_FD_190453 | JGI IMG/M metagenome (GOLD analysis project Ga0306887, IMG submission 190453) | Saline lake microbial communities from Deep lake, Antarctica - Metagenome #138 (v2) (version 2) | ecosystem: Environmental > Aquatic > Non-marine Saline and Alkaline > Saline | place...
CACGCTGACGTGTCTGTGCGGATTCGAGGGACACGCCGACCTCACGGCGTCAGAAACGTTCCTGAGGCGGCAGACGACGGTAACACGGTCGATGGCACGGCCTGTATGCCTCAAGTGGGACGACCATTCATGGTCAGAGTCACCACGCTCAGTTCCCAACGAGGAGCATACGAACCCGCAAGTTGCCTCCGTGGGTCGGTAAGCGATACCCCCAGCGCGAGGAAACCCCGGCGTTTACGCCGGGGAGGATGTCATCGACAATATATATCGACTTCAAATCTGGTAAAGTTTTACTATATGAGCATGATGTTAAGTCATACAATTCTACGAGTTCACGAGCTAATTTAACGGTATCTAAATCCTCATATCCAACTTCGCCCAATTTATTTCGAAGTTTTTCTTGTTCTTCCTTATAATCATCCATACATAATTTTATTATAAAGAGGTTATATTTCTTTGTTTATATTAAGCGAGGTGGCTATTCAACACAAAATTTAATTTCTAAAATCCACGGTTTATTATCTTTATCTGGTGTTGTAACAGATATTGAATCACCTTTTGAACGATAATCTGAAGCGACGAAATTATGTTGGTGTGGTATATTAACGGTAACTAAGAACACCGTACATTCATCTCTTAATTGATTTGATTCAATCAAATATATTTTATTATCTTTATCTATTTCTTTTTTTAATTCTGTTGCTGTTGTAATATTTTCTGTATACATATAGGTATATTATATGTGTTCATATAAATAAATTACAGTAATTTTTGAAATTCTAGTATTACGAATCCTCACTTGAACCATAATTAACGCGATTTCCATCAATAGCCACGATTCTATTTCCAATCTCGGCAGATACGTCAGCTTGTGCTCGAATAGTTTCTGTTGCATCAGAATGTTTATAAAGTGCATCAGATGCATTTTCAATTAAATGTCCGAGTTGTCTTGGCGTCATTTCTTCTAATTCTTCCATAGGTACAGTCATACATACTAATTTAGTTTAGAGATATAAAAATTCTTTGTTTTGTATTTAATTTATAGATTGAAATTTATATTGATTAATGTCTTTACCATCATGAATAAGTGGACAATGGCCAGCATAATTATACGACGTATTAATATCATTTCCATTTATTTTCGTAGAGAATGCCGGTAGAATAGTTACGGATGAACCATAATAAGAATCGTCAGAATGTAGGTATACAGGATTTCCATTGATGGTCGGATGTATATGTCCAATCACATGGTGATTTGCTTTCTCCGTAGGTGTATGATGCCCGTGATGGATAAGAATATCATCTATCTTGTATTCTTTCATCGTTTTGAATTCGTTATTTATTTCTATTGTAAAACCCCCGCACTTTTCTTCATGATTTCCTTCGATAATAATAAGTTCATCTACTTTTGTTTGTAGTTCAGATAATAATACAATACTCTCTTCATCAAATGGAAATTGATTCCAAATATCACCATTTAATACTAATATTTTAGGATTGAAATTTTCAATTAATCTTTTAATACGGTTAGAAATATTTGTATAATCAGATTCTAAAATATTGAACTTACCAAAATGGATATCGCTAAGGATTAGGACTTTCTTTTCTTTAATAAAAAGCGCCCTATCTTTTACTATCCAATCCTTAGGCATTATACTCATACACTAATATTATATTACCGAAGTATAAAATATTTTCTAAATATCAATAGTATATTAAATATGAAGTTTATATGTAAAAACCCAATAATGTTCATTACTCATATCTTCATTAAATTCTATATAATTAACAGAAAATCCTCCATTTATTAATGCAGAAGATACATTAACATCTATATTTTCTAACTCTGTAATATCTTGTATATTTTCTATTTCGGGGTTAAAATTTGGAAAATCCTCTTGAGGAATGAAAAGAGAAGCTATAACAGAATCACTTTCGATATCATTTTCAACAGTATTATCAAATTGAAATACTACGTTGCTATCTAAATGTATTTCTTTTTCTAAAGGAATTCCGGCGGTGAATTCCTGAGACATCATTCTAATTTCTGAATATGGTTCCGCACTCATATCTGTATATTATGAACAATACATTATATAGGTTCCCCTCATCATATTATGCGATTTAAATATCACTTAGACATATTGATTTCACATTCAAATACCCAAAAATCGTCCGATGATTTTGATTCACAGTAAACTGGTTCTTTAACCGATTCGAATCCACCATATAGTAATGATGATGAAACTCTATTATAGACATTATCAAAACGTTTAATGTCATGATAATCTGTGCTATCTTCAGGATTAAATTCATTAAAAGTTTCTTTAGATATCAAGAAATGTGAATTTACTTTATTATTTTCTGTAGGGTAATCTTTATCGAATACAAATATAATATTATTGTTATAAAATTCTACACTATCATGTATTGCATTACCATCAATGAATTTCTTTGCTATTTTCTGAACTGCTGTCAAACTCATATATAGTATATTAAAATTACTATAATAAATATGTATCGAATATACCTCTATTTATTAGTGTATACAGATTTATCTAGCGAGTCGTGATAATCACCTTTACGGTTTAAATATACCGTGACAAGTTTTACATTTTGTTGGTATGGGTTATGCGTATCTAATTCTAGTATAAAACAGTATTCATATTGACTGTAATTATTATTTGTATTTGAAACTACAACAGGTTTGTTTGTTAAACGAACACCAATACGCCATATTGACTCAAATGAACCAATAGATGTTGATTTAACTTCAAATACCCAGCTATTATGTATATCTATTTTGGGTGGAACAATTATACTTACACTACTATCGTGAATATCTTCATTTTTGAGATATTTATTTTTATCAATCCTATCATTTGCATGTTTCCCCAGTTTGGGATTTAATTCGTTGGGCAAATCTATGATTTGCGTTTGAATATGGTCTGGATAAGTTTCATTTTTGCTAGCATGATACTTCTTATCAAATGTGGTTGACATACATTAACATAATTAGATATACTCTATATATTTTACTATTTTATTCTAAATTTAAAAACAGTAAATCACAAAGTATTTACATCTGTATCTATAATATAGTATTATGTTGCGTTCCATTAAACATACTGAACACGTTTCTTTAATTAACGCTATTAAGTCTGTTATTGAAAATAAGTTTGTAGATACTACGGTCGAATATGACGAGTTAGAAAGTACGGCAGATATATTTATTACAAAAGGTTCTGAAAATACAACAATTAAAGTTTATATTGGAGATAATACGTTAGATGAATCAGACATCATAGATATCATAGACGAATACCAAGAAACGGTATACAATCAAGAAACACATATAGATTATGAATTTAAGGATACTGGTATTGAAACATATTATGTGTTTTATATTAAAGAATAATTTTGTAGTATAAATCCGAAATTCTTATTACACGTAGATTCATAATGGTAGTATGAGCGAAATTGATTCTCTATTCGTCGGAGATAATGTGGAAATTGTTGAAAAAAGTCCAGATGAAATCGGTGGATACCCAGTCACATTTGATGTACGTGACGATAGATTTGCATCTGTTCGAACAAAATCTGAATATATAAATTCAAGTGATTTGTTTAAATTATCTCAGTTTGTAACAGAGTTCGAGGAACATATTCGAGCACACCAAGATAATATCAAATTTGCTGTTGCAAGTATTGTTATAAATGATGATAAACCTATTAAAATCCGTCGTGTCAAAATGGATTAACATTCTAATCTTCACTATATACATAACCACTCCTTTTCCCATTAGCCAATAAGTTGTTTAATTGTAAATTATTTAATTGCTCTAAATTATTTCTTTTATTTTTTGTTATATAGGTTCGTTTATACTTATCTGGTCGTACCCGTTCAATAAAACCGGCGCGACATAGCATACGTAGTTGTTCATCAAGATTTGTCCTTTCTTTTTTCGGTATATTGCTTTTAAATTCTTCTTTTGTGACGATTCTTTTATCATCTAAAAATATAAAATTTAGTAAATAATGGTATTCACTGTATTCGATATTATCTCTAAAAAACATAGCTTGTCCATTAAGTCTTGATTGTGGCATATTTAAATATAAGTATAACCACCCCATATATTTTATCACCTCAGTTAATAGACAAAAAACCTATATCATTTAATTATAATATTTATACAATGAACGGGAAACTTAAATCGTAGCAATTATTTGGAATGATGAGCGGTTTTTGTTTTTTATATTCTCTTTTCTTCCCATTTAATGAAGTAATCGGTGATAAACCTGAAATAGAAGTAATATATGGATATGAATTTATGACTGATGTTATTCTTAGAACAATGAATTCTGTATTAAATTCATCAATTGTCGATGTACCAATTCAATACGCAATAGATTATCTGATACTAATTATTCTTATACTTATGTTATTCTCTATCGTTGTGTTATTATGGACTAGTATTAGAGCAAACATAATAATATCAAATATAACAAGTATATCTTATTTTATTTTTTCTTTATTTATAATCGTATTTATTATTGATTATTCTGCTATTTCTACTCTGAGAGCAGGTTATTATATGTTTATAGGAAGTTCGGTATCTGCAATATTGGTTCCGATATTTTATAGATTATACCGTTAGTATTATAATATACTTTACTTTGTTAAATGAAGGATATACTCATTAATATAAGACCAATTATAATTGCTACTGTAGATATAATTCTTTGTTTTGTAAATCTTTCATTATTGTTTTTTGCACCATATAATACACTAATAAGGATACCACATCGTTTAGCAGCAATTACATACACGACAAGAGTGTATGTTAGTGCTATCATCTGCAATAGTGAAGCTAATCCAGATAATACACCTACAGCAGAAATCCATTTGAAATTATCTCTAATTTTCGGCACAGTCTCACTTCCGTTTTTATATACCATTAATGGAGTTAATACAGATAATACGCCAATATGATGACTTAAAGTATACATTATTGGTGTAGATGCTTCGACAGCAATTTTATCTACAGGTGCAGAAATACTGTAAAGTAGAACTACGAGTAAAATATATTTTGCACCGGGGTTGTTTGATAGCAGTTTAAATGGCTTTAATATCCCTGTCGATGTACCTTCGTTAATTTTTAGTAAATATACTCCTGCTGTTGCCATCATAATACCGACTAAACCAATTGTAGAAGGGAATTCATTTACAATTAATGGTGTTGTTATGAGTAACAACAATGGAGAAAGTCCTGCTATTGGAGATATAGTAGATATATCAGAAACATCTAACGCTTTCATATATAAAACGGTAGATACAATTCCAATTGGAACGGTAATAGCTAAAGAAGAATAAAATCCTTGTTCAATTTCAGGTATACCTCCACTAATTATAAACAAGAAAAATAAAAATGGTAATGCAAAGAATCGTAATGCCCATGAATTCACATACACATCTACATCGTGTAGAAAATTTTCTTTCGATAATATTTCAGAAAATGATTTTGAAACTGCCCCGATTGCAGCAATTAATACACCAATTAAAGAACTCATTATTATATACTTTATTTATAATTTCTTAAAATTTACTACATAACTACACTACATATTAAATAGTTTAAAATCACAAGATTAAATAAGAAAAACATCTAATAGTCATATATGGAAAAGAAAGTAGAAATAAGTAGTGAAGATATAAAATTTTTAGAAAATGAAAATATTAATCTTGACGAACTTTTAGAAAATGCAATTCAACATAAAAAACGAGAATGGAGACAAAACAATCCTATTCCAAATATACCAAAAAGTGTTTTAAAAAGTATTGAAAATATACATAAAGACTATAATATTAATAGTTTGTCAGCATTCAATGAGGGTATCCCTCGTGCAAAATTATCTATTGGTGCTAGAGTTTTAAATAACGAATACGAGATTACCGTTCGTATAAACAGACTCCAAGACATTCCTGATGGAATATCAAATACAAAATTATCTAATAGTGGAGACTTCTTAGCTGAAATAAATAAACAACTTAATACAAAATTGAAAGAACTTAATAACTCTAACGAAGATTATGTCTTTTATCTTGATGATATCACAGAAGATGAATTCAAGAAATCCGTTAAGTATAAAGCTACAATTACACCGTAAAAAATAATATAATATATTTTAATAGAATATCAAAAAGTATTACAGTTTATTTTCTATGATATCATTGTGTGACCAATGTTTATCAGTTTTTACATGATTTTCTCGAACGTATTTCCCAAGCCGTCTCCCGAATTGTGAATAATGATATGGGAATTTTGAACGCACAACAATACCTTCACCACCATTATCAATTACATTATGTGCGTATTCAATTAATTTTCTTCTTGCTTCCGTTTTTGTTTCGAATGTAGCATTATCTTCCTTATCTTCACAATAGATAACAGGAGTCGTAGGGAATCCTAGCGTATCTGCTACGGTCTCTGTATCAGGCCATGATAGCCATAGATTTCTTACCTTATCATATACCCCAAAGATTTGGAAATATGCTCTATCATCATTTATATCGGTTAGCTCGGACAAGCTGGGGCCGACATCTTCACAGGTATCATCACAATCACAACCATAATGAATTGAATGTTTTGCATATACCCACTCCCCAAATACTTGCAATCTATCAGGAAGTTTTGGATTGACTTCTTGACGCCAATATAATCCACCGGGTTTATAGAATTCCTTCATACTTTCTGTGGGACTAGAACCATTTCTTGCACGGACTGGGTTATCTACATCATTTACTATCATGCAATTAGACCCGTCAATTTTATGTGTAATAACTAATGGAATACCAACGAAATCTTCAACGGTATCTAATCCTGTATCATCACGTTCAATACGTTCTTCTGCCAGTGTATTATCATGCCAATATAATGGAAGCAGATGACGACTACTTTGATATTTAATCCTATCTCTAAGGTCTTCCCAAGGTGGCGTATCAAATTTCTCACCCCATTTATCAACATCTTGATTTTCTACACCTTCAGGTAATGGTGGATTTTCAATACCAGCCCACATGTAGAACGCTTGTGGGGGTATGCTATTATCTTCAGCATATTTGTGATGCTTATTACAGACGCTAGCTCCATTTTCTGGTATATAACCGCCATTGTTCCAAAGTTCTCGTTCAATTATGTGGTGAGCATCATCTGCATCATTTTCACACCATGGAACGAGACAATTATTACTATCTCTGCCGAATACTGTCTTTCTAAATTTTTCTCTGTTTTGTGTCATATTTGACCCTGTTGCTGCACGCTAAATTATTTATTAATCAAATCGAATCTTAGATTTAATTTAGTTTTGGGTCATAGTTTAAGTTGTTTCGCATAAGTGGTAGGAGTTGCACCCACGACCATTAAATATGGTTTCTATTTCATCATATATGAGAGATTGTTGTTATAGTAACAAAGAGACGTAGATATATAAATCTTATTATTTCTATTGATATATGTATCAATCATATCGTAGAAAAACATATATGAATACTTATCTATAAATACATAATGAGTAAAGCCGTTAAAAATTGGCAGGTTTTCGGTATTATAAGCGGCCTTTGTTTTCTTTATTCACTAGTTTTACCGTTTCGAACTACGCAAAAATTAAATGCCGGTATCCAAGAAGAATATGGGTACATTTTAATAAAAAATAAATTTATAACATCAACAAATTATGCATTAAATTCATCTATGATAGATTCACCTTTTCAATATATATCTAATTATTTATTGTTAATATCTATGATTGTAGGATTAATATCTATTCTGCTTCTGTTATGGACAAGCGTTTCAGGAAATGCAAGAATATCAATTTTAAGTAGTATAATTTACGCACCGTCTTGTTTATTCTTCATATATGATTCTATTAATTCTCCATATATGATTTCTACTAATATAGGATATTATTTATTTGTTGCAAGTTTTAGTACAACTATTTTTGTCATAATAATGCATTCATATAGTAAGTAGTATTCTGTATGTTTAGTCAATATTATCTTCTTCCCACTCATCATCAAACTCTGTTAGAACTTTTGAATATGGTTCATTATCGGTTAACGCATCCACAAACATTAATTCATTAGCTTCTTCTCTTAATTTTCGACGTATCATTTCTTCTGCACTACCTAATCTATTACCAGATTCATAATCGGTTTTAACCCATACTACAACAGGTGTGTATTTTCTATGGTTACTACGTCTCTTTTTCTTATCTTGACGGATACTAGCGTTTTTAAATGGGTCCGACATATCTGTATATTACAGTCTATATTATATAAAAGATACGATTTAAACTTAGGTAACTTTATTTTATTCAGGAATTTATCTTGCACACAATCTAGAATAATTTTCATTATATTATACGTATTTTGGTTTACGAAATGCTTTTGCGTTTAGATGATTATTACTATACTGCGACATGTTAGGAAAAATTAAAAAATCGTAAACGACTTGCTCGGAAAAGAGGAAGAACCAGACGCACCTGAAAGCTTATCAGAAGATGTCGTTGAGGATGTAGAAGACGTAGAAGATGCAGCAGAGAAAGAAGATGATGAATAATCTTCATTGTTATTATTTATCTAATACGTTTTTAACGAAACTTAAAGCATCAGGTTGCGCATCTACCGGTGCTTCTAATACAACAGAACCATTATAATCACAATTATCAATAATTTTTAATATATTTTCTAAATCTACTGTTCCTTCTCCAAATCCTATACCATCATTTTTTCTCGTTCCATCTGCAAGATGTATAGTTGGAATCATATTAGAATCGTATTGTGTGAGTATCGATTCAATAAACGGTAAATAATTCTCTTCCGCGATATGTAAATGCGCTGTATCTAAAACGAGAGGATATTTTTGGTTTAGGAGATAATTTTTCATAAAATAAGAACTAACATCCGGTATATTTTCATAGCCATATTTATTTGAAACTACATTTTCTGGGGGGTATATTCTAGATAACAATAATGTTGATGTTGGATTAGAATGTAGAATAAGCGTTGCATCTAATTTATTTGCGATTATATCTGACTTTTTATAATATTCAATATTTTTAGATTTTCCTATATCAATATGAGGTGTGTGAACAGAACTAATATTTACATCAGAATTTTTGCAAAGTTCAATTATATCTAATGTATCTAACATTTCTTTTGTAATATATAATTCAGCGCTATCAAATCCATCGTTCTTTAATTCATTTAATTTAGTAGGGTCGCGTTTTCCAGAAATATTCATGTATTAACATATCGTTTTGTTTTATATATTATTTTCGTCATTTTATAGTATAAATGAATTGGATTTTAAGAAATATTTATACAAATAAATCAATATATGTTCTATTAATTACTCTGTCTCATTATTTTGTCGGCTTTTAGTGTATAGTATCTCCGTATCTAAATTATCTATTTCTTTTGATATACGATAATAAATTATATCTTCCGTGTTTTTAAATATATGTTCAAATCTCTTTTTTGCTTGTTCAATATCATCTGCTGGTATTACTCTAGTTTTCACTGTGCCTGCTTTGGAACCTATTTTCAATCCCGCATGGATAATAAACCTATATGAACCGTCATAATCACATATGGATGGAAATCTAGAATCATCTATGAGTTTTACACGGAAAAGACAGTCTTTACATATTTCCGTGTCATCTAATAAATTTTTCGGGATTTTGATATAATCATCTTTGGAATCTATTTCTATTTCTTTAGAACAAAATGTGGTTGCTTTAATGTAATCTAGACTATATCTTGTTCCTGACACATAGTGAAAATCGTTTCCTTCTTGTATAACTGATACAGAAATCATTTAATTATATAATACATTAAAAATATATAAAAATTACTACGAATCCAAAAATTCTCCAAATGGGTCTGTCGTAATCGCATTGCCGTTTTTAAAGAAAGCATCATCTTTAAATCTATCTGCATCTGCGTTATTAACTGTATATGAAAGTGAATATGTTTGTTTATGATTTAACTCACGACCAGCCATATACTGTCCAGCATGCCAAAAAGCTCGTCTTCGTGATATACGTTCTCTTAAATCATCTGTTGGTGTAAGACACCACTGAGTGCATCCTTGGTTAATATTAACTTTCCAATTCCCTTCATCATTTTGAGTAATGTGTAACTCCAATGTTATATTTTCGTTGCAGAAATCTCTGGATGTCGTTTGAAATACGACTTCATCTTCTTTATTTTTAACAATACTAAAACTTTTCACTCTTATCGGTACGCGCTCATAGAATCCATTACTTTCTGGGTAAGTTGGATTCTCTTTTTCAAAAAGATTCCGTAATTTCATACATTACATTTATATTCAGAAGCATATAATAATACCGATATTTGTAAAATTTATTATACTAAAACGTATATCCATCACTTACGACAGCATCATCCCAATTTTTTCCTCTATTGAGTAATTCGTTTGTATCTGTTTGTGATATATGTTCAGAAACATTTGTAAATAATAAATTATCTGCATCGATTATATTAATTAAATTTTTTAACTGTGATTTCGTTCCATGTATATCATAACCTAGTGCAGAACTACCATCTGTCACAAGCGTATTTATATCATTAAATCTAATTTCTGTGCGTAATTGACCATAATCAGGATGATAGACAACAGAATCACCGTTGCTCTCAATAAGATACCCCAAATAACCAATAGAATGTTCGGCAATGAACGGTGTTACATCTATATCTCCAATTGTAATTTTATCTCCATCATCAATTTCGATTATATTCATAGAATCATCTTTCATAATATAACCCATACTAAAATCAAGATGATTTCTCGTTCCTTTACTACAATATATATTATGTGTCTGTCCAAGCCATGAATGTATATCATTAGATTCATCTTCAATATCTACAACATCTTCAGATAATGTTGTATGTTTTATCTCATGTAAACCTGTAGAATGGTCGTGATGGTGATGTGTAAGAAATATAGCATCAATATCTGTAAATCTACCTTTGGATTGTTGACGAATATCTGGTGAAACATCAAATAAAAGTGTAGTATCATTTGATTCAACCAATAAACTTGGCCTAGTTCGTTCTTCGGTTTTACAATATTTACAATTACAAAGTGGTGCCGGTATTCCATTTGCAGCACTTGTTCCTAGTAATGTACAATTCATAGATATATATAATCGACGTATAAATATAATAGTTTCTGTTTTAAAAATATTTATCTGCTATATCACTAAGTTTATTTTTACTTGTATCAATATTTAAATTAACATTATATTCATTCATCCAGACAAACGGTTTAATATCCGTCTCTTTTTTCAAAAAGTTATTTGTTCTATTAAACTTTCGTTTACTGATTCCACGGTTTGTCATACGTTCATGAATATAGTTTCTTAACATATCTTTATTTGAATTAGATAATGTTTTTGTATCTTTCACCATATCATCAAGTAGTTTTTTATTATCTGGACCTCTATGATTTGCATGGATGTCACCAAATGCGATTAAAGCATGTATAATTGTATTTGATATTTCATCGCCATTTTCTAAATTCATTTTATTTCTAAAAAATTTATTTGCAGAT
>Ga0306887_100414_pt1 | contig 11547 bp, 15 predicted proteins | sample AntDeeMetagen138_FD_190453 | JGI IMG/M metagenome (GOLD analysis project Ga0306887, IMG submission 190453) | Saline lake microbial communities from Deep lake, Antarctica - Metagenome #138 (v2) (version 2) | ecosystem: Environmental > Aquatic > Non-marine Saline and Alkaline > Saline | place...
GCGGAAGGTCTGATACGCTCTTAACTGAACCTTGAATAGCTATAAGGTCTCGTCCGTCTGCGTCATCTCTGGTTACAACAGAGAAATCTGTACCATCGTCTTTCTCTAAGATGATTACATTTCCTCGATTGTATACACTGAATCCCGGCATGCCTTCTAGTCCGTTGGATAACTTGTATGCTACGTAAGAAGTAGCCACGTCGTATATATGCTCTGAGGAACTTCCGTCGGGTGTTCCGTACGAAGCCTGCTCAACGCCATCCACAGTTATGACGTAATTCCTACCATAGTCTGCGAACTGCACGTTTATTATAGCCTTGCTGCTTCGGCCACGAGTCTTTACAGAGCTAGCCTTGGGTATGTATTTGTTATTAGCGATGAAAGTAAAGTCGCTTATGGTTGACAGGCTGAAGGTGCCAACAGGGTTGTCTACTTTAAGATAGCTATCATCAGAAACCTCATCCTCAACTAGCAGGTTGTTTCCCTCAATATCGAATACTCTGGGTAAGGAGTTAGGCGGAATGACCACTATGTACTTCTCAGAGATTCCTCTGTTATAGAAGTAGAAGAGAGAGTTCTCAGGGAATGAATCGCTCAGCTTAGCTACCTTATTTGTTCCCGGTCTTTTTACTAAGCCACTAACAACAGAGCTTACGGCGTTTATCTGCTCAGTGCATTGACCCGGAAGCCGTACCTTCGGGGGTTGTTGGGAGACACCTTGTATAGGGCGTTCCCATGAGCTAGTGGTCAGTGCCATATAAACCTCCTAGTATAAATTATTGTATCCGCCAACACGTCCTACTTGGGCGTTGACTCGGGCGTTGTCTCTAAGGTAGTTAGACCTTACTGTTCTTCTGTTCTCAATTTCAAGGAGCCCAAAGGCACGCTGACTCTGCTGTCTGTTGATCTTATGCTGAACCTCTTCTCCTATTATGTCATCACTGAAGGTAGTCCGTGCATCCCAAGCTATGGCTGACCTTGCAGACACAGGTAAATCCTCGAAGCTGAGGAGCAGGAGGAGTGTGAAGTTCACATTCCCACCCTTGTCTGTCACCTCGTGCAAGTCAAAGGTGTGCCGGGACGTGTCGTAAACCTTAGTCCCTCGGACAGTCAGTCGATTACCTATGTCGTAAAAGTAACCTCTTGATTCAATGATGCTAAGTGTGTTATTGGGAAGATAAATAATACCTTCATCATCAGGTTCAAGGTTCCAGTCTCGTTCTTGGTTGAACCACCACCCTCGGCCACCGTTGTTTTGTATCTCAAGATTAGATCGCTGCAATACTGCCAATGCCATAGCTGCGTCGAGGTCTGGTGTATCTAGTGCTGCCACTGGCTCCCGACCAATACCAGAGAGGCAGAAGTTCACAGCGTCCAGTTTCGTATTTAGTAGTTCCATAATACCTCCGCAAAAAGCCCCGCCCCATAGGGCGAGGCTGGTCTCACTGGTGAACTATCAGGTGACAGTTCGAGTCTTCAGAATCTTGCGAGAAGCGCGAGCTTTGACATCCGCGTCTTCGGTGTTGCCTTCTGTATCGACTACAGAGACAGCCTCCCAAGCGGACGGGATTGCGCCCTCTGCTTGATAAGTATCAACGAACCAAGACTTAGAACGACGATCCCAAAAGATGTCGCCAGTCATGTCGATGGTCTTACCAGTAAGCAGTGCTTCCGGCTTAAAGATTACAGCCCGTGCGCTGGCCTGCGCTTCGCTAGCTGTGTATCGTGCGCCGTTAGTGCCATTGCTCAGGGTCTTGGTGCGAGAAATAACTTCACCGTTCACCAGCTTCGGAAAGCGGTTGGACGGGATTACCGGGAGGTTAAAGCTCTTGAGGGTGAAGCCAGAAACGGTATCACCTTGGAAGGTGTTGTAGTCTGCGTTAACAATGCGCTCGGCATCTCGCAGTACGTTGAACTCAACCCACGGAACAAGTACATAGACATCATCGAGGTCTACGCCGTCGCCACCGTCTTTACCAGTCAGCATGTTCTCTACTGCTAATTCGATAGCAGCTTGCAGCGCTTCAGGGTTTCCAGCCTGAGCTTCGCTGATGCTGATGTTGTAAGAGAAGCCGTGCCCGGTGACACGAGGATTAGTGCGTTCAGCTTTAGTGTTAGATTGCCCTGCGTAGATAAGCTGCTGGACTACCATCTCATCTTCGAGACGCGCCAGTTGCTTAGCTTGGTTGTTAGAGAGCTTGGAGTTGTAGCCTTCAATGTCGTTCTGAATGTCGTGGAACATAGCCACGGCATTACGGGAGATAACGGTGGTATCGACTACCAGCGCGTTCTTGTCCTGATCGGTGCTAGTTGCCTCGGGGTCTTGACCCGGAGATAGCACTTGCAGTTCAGTATCACCCATGAACTTCTCGGACACCATGTTGGTGCCAGTTACTTGCTGAACATCGAAGAACCGCAGAAGGTTCTCTTGCTTGATGTAAGACTCGTGTACCTTGCCGGTGAACTTCTCAATCAGCAATGTATCTACTTCCCCTGATGCGGAGACCGCCGGGTTAGTTACTACGTTGGTGCTAGACATTTACGTCACTCCTATTTAGATTCTTCTATAGTGGGGTATTTCAAATACCCCGTTTGATTCCAGCGCGTCGGCGGTTGTCCAAGGCAGCTTGTGCCTTCTGTTTATCTTCACCTTTAAGCCCGCTGAATGTAGGGCTGGTCATCTCTTTGAGGTAGTCCTGAGAGTTTAGTGGGCTTCCTGCGCCTTCGCGTGAAGCCTCCCCAGTAATCAGGCTTGCACCTGAATCACCTTCGGAGTCACGGAACTGACTGTGCAGGGATTTGATAGCTAACTCTTGCATCCACTTGTCGCCACTTTGCATGGCTTTGTTGAATGACTCTACTTGGCTCTCTTCGAGATTCTCAGCAGCCCAGTCCTGCATGGCTGTCCACTCTGCCTCTCCTCCAACGAGTTCGTCGCTCCATTCGGAGGCTTCTAAGTCAGCAGCTTCAGCAGCAGAGGCGGCTTCTTTCTGACTCTTCAAGGCTGAATCGTTCTGAGCCTTCAAGGAGCCGATGAAAGCATCTACAACTGGCTTACCGTACTTCTCATCAAGCGGCTTTCGAGTCTCATCCGTAAGGGAGAAGTCACCACCTTCAGCGTATAGTTCATTTACAACACCTTGGACATCAACGCCAGCCTCTTTCAGCGTGTCATTAAGGTCATCGGGTACTACAACATCAACTTCTTGGCCGTCATAGAAGTAACGTGCATCGTCACTGCCAGCCTCCTTATCTGCTTCAGGCTCTTCTTTGCCTTCCGGCGCTTCCTCTTTGGACTTGTCCTCTTCAGGGGTAATTACAGCTTCACCCTCGCCTTCGCCATCAACAACCGGCTCTTCGGCTACTACTTCCTCTTCGGGCTCGGTACCTTCAATTGCGACATCTTCACTCATTACCGCCTCCTGCTGCTTGTTTAATAATATCGGGTGCAGCCTTGCTGGCTTCTGCCATAGCGTTCTGCTGCATAGCTGATTTCTGTTCTTGCTGTTGTAGCTTGCTGAACTCTTCGTCAGACATGATCCAATCAATCTCAAGTCCAATCTCTGCTGCAACCTTAGCGCTATAGCTATCCCAGCGTACACGCTTCTGCATTGTCTCAGGCCATGCGTTGGTCATTTGTAGCATCTCTGTGAATTGCATGATCTTGTCTAGCTCGTTCATGCGACCCAGAGCTTCTGTGCCTGTGATGATCTCTGGCTCGAAGTCATCCAAGGTTAGTGCTGCGGGGCTGTTGTCCAAGGTTAGCTTCAAGAGAATCTGAGCCCGTGGCTTCTGCCATATACTGGACAAATGACTATAGACACCACCCAGTGATGTCTCTAGGTCTGCTGCGTCCTGCCTGATCTCGTATGCCGTTACCCGCTCCGCCTCTCTTCGGGCTGCTCGTGAGACCATGAAAGCCTCACCAATACGTTGCTCATAAGAATTCAAGACTTCGATGATAGGGGAAAAGTCAGCGTACTTCTCAAGTTGCAAGACACCTATGTCATCAATATTGCCGTTGATGAACTCACCAGTGGGACTAGAAGTAAGGTGATCGACATCTGTATAGCTACCCGGTTTGACTAGGTACTTGATGTCAGACATTAGGATCATACCCTTAGCAATCGACTCCGAGAGAATCTGAATCACATGGAAGTCCCCGGCGTAATCTTCAACCAAGCCACGTCCGTAATCCTCTCCATCAACTTGTTGCCACATGAGGACTGTGAAGGGAAGTCTATCTTCCTTCAGTCTGTACTTCTCACCTACTTGATTGCCAAGAGCCTCTTGATAAATCTCGTACTTGCCGTCGTCCTTCAGCTTAGCTCCTGTGTAGAGCTTTATCTCTTCGCTGGTCTTGAGGTGCGAGTTCTTCTTCTCGGCCATGATGGCGTCCTTGACCTCAGCCGGCATGGCACCAAGTGCCTTCTTCTGCTCAATGATTACTTCGAGAAGCTTGCCATGCGCATCTCGGCTTACAACGTATTGATCCATCGAGATACCAATAGCTTTCTTTTCTTTGTCTGGGAAATAGTGCAAGTAGTTGCCAGTGACGATAAGGTGCTTGGCCGTCTTAATGTCCAGATCACGCGGGGTGGTCTTGTCCATATAAGTAAGGGCATCAGCTTCGATGGCAGCTAGTTGACTAGCTAGTCGGGAGCTATCCCACCCGGCCTCTTGCATCTCTGCTTCAACACTAGAGCTAAAGCTGAGCTTAAAGAATGACCTAGAGGGTGGGAACAAAGTCATAATGATCTTGTTGCTTAGGTGGTTTACTACCTTAGCACCAAAACTCTGCCACCCTGACTGCATGGAATCTCCGCCAGTGTTATCGCTATCAGGCATAAGGTGCGGGATAGTAGCTCTGGCGTACTCTTCAGCTCTGGTCAGGTACGGGCTTCTTGTGCCCTTCATGTTCTGATAGCTAGAGGCTAGAGTCTTCTTCCCAGCCGTGGGTGTAGCTGTATTCATAAGACCTCCTTAAAAATTAACCCCAGTCTTCGTAGAACCGGGGTTGGTTGCGGATGAGGTATCCCCAACCGGGCGACGAAGAGCCTTACGACCTTTCAAATCTCCTTCTGTATCTTGGTCTGAGTTGGACACCGTAATGTCTTCAGGTTGGATTGTCTTACCTCGCTCCGGGCGCTTTGCCGGATCAGGTACTTCTGGTGTATCACCGAATGACATCTAAAGTCCTCCTTTGTTGTGAGCCAAGGTGAGTATACCCTAGCTTATTATAAAACCCAGCCGTGCGATCTTCATGTATACCAGATGCAACGCTGAGTCTTACTTCCGAAGCTCCTTGATCAAGAGCCCAAGCCTCGTAAGCCTTGATTAACTTAACGCTACCGAAAGAACCCCGGTACTCAGGAAGCACGTAGACTATCTGGTCTAGGGCGATAAGTTCGTGAGTCCACGGTAAGCTCTTACCGCACACACCCCATAGGAATCCTACTATTTCGTTGGAGTCACTAATTAGGACTACAACTAAGCTGTTTGGACTGTGGATAGCTATGCTTACGTTGGCTATGGCGCACTCAAGGTCTAGGTCGAGACCTGCGTACTCACAGGCCTCCTCAGCATATCTGGTTCCTAGTTTACCTATGGCCAGTGCGTCCCAGATACAAGCTTCCTGTACTCTCATTATCCACCCATGACGGTTAGTCTGTGTCGTAGGATGTCAGCGATGAGAAGACGTTCCTGCTCTGCTACCAACTCCCACGACTCACGGCTCGGATGCGGTGCCTTGGGGCGTAGTACAGCCTCAATGACATCCCATGCAGAAGAGCTAATAGCTGGGCTGTTAGGACTCGGTACTCGTGTCGGGCTCTGATAACTCATTTAGTTCCTCCGCCATTTCTAGTAGAGCCGGGATATTGATGCCGGCGTTAGTAGCTTCGAGATACAGCTCAATCGGGACGTCCCCGCCCCTGCAATGCACTGTCACTATATCTGTGGCAAGGTCTACGGCATCTTTCGGCATTAGTTAATCCTTCTATAGTGGGGTTAATAAAACAAAAAGGTCTCAGCTTCTCCTCTTGTACTCCTTTTGGATTTCGCTCGAAATCTCCTTGACAATTTCGTAGATGGAAATGCATAGGTGCCACACCGCAGTCAAAGGTACGATGTAAAGCAACTTTAGTGTTAGTGCAGTCTTACTGTCTTCTGGCTGGATGCTGGCAGCTTTCAATACCTTCTTGAGCCAAGCCTTAATACGTTCTTTCATTGTGTGTTCCTCTGGTTAGATACATTCTTTGCACACGCACTGGCAGTAATAAAACATAGGTTTGAAGTCAGACTCTACGTGCATGCACCAGCACTTACCTGCGGACTTTCCATCTTCCATAGCACAGTAGGCAGGGCTGTCGTCCTCTTTAACCGAGAAGAAGTCAGCGGCTTTATCTAATAGCATTTGGATTGTGTCAAGCATGTTGCCTCCTTTGTTAATACGCTACGCTTCACAGACAGACCCGCATGAACCGCGAGAGAACTGCTGTGCCGCATTAGAAGAGTGCTGGTAGTAAAGTGTAGTGACTCCCAACTCCCAAGAGTGCATCGTTATATCGTTGATCTGCTTCGGGGTGTAGCTAGATGGGATTTTAAGATTCAAGGACTGACCCTGATCGAGATATTTCTGCCTAACTGCGGCCTGCTCGATAACCCCATAAGAATCAATTTCATCGTACGTTAGGAAAACCTCCTTCTCTTCTTCTGTAAGGCCTTCCACATTCAGAACACTGCCATCATCCTTAGCAATGCTTTCCCAAACACTTTTAGTATTCATACCCTTCTTCTTTAGAAGCTCCTCAAGGAATGGGTTCTTGATTACTGCCTTGATCTTAGCTAAATCCTTAATGTAGAAATTGGACATCGGTGGCTCAATGCTTTGTGACACTTGTCCGAGGATGAACGCGGATGATGTAGTCGGTGCGATAGCATTCAGGGTGGTGTTACGACGACCGTACCCTTTGAGGATTTCAGGCTCTCCGAACATCTCCGCCAGTTTCTCTGACGCTGCGTATGACTTGCTCTGGATGTCCTTGAAGATGGACTCTGTCAGTTCCGTTGCTTCGTCTGATGTGAATGCAAGCATCTTGGATTGAAGATAAGAAGCCCAACCGAGAACGCCAAGACCTAATGCACGGTGGCGCTTAGCAAAGTTGTACGCTCGCTCCATGAAGAAGAAGGACATCTTATCGTCGCTGTCTTCGCTGTCACGTAGGCTCGCTAGCTTATCAATGAAGTCTGTCATTACAGCATCAAGAAGGTATACACAGGTTTCAACCAGGTCAGTGTCTTTCCAGTCATCGTGATGCAACAGGTTCAATGACAGCAGGTCACAGACAAACGACTCGTCTTCACTCACTGGCAGTAGGATCTCGTGGCAAAGGTTAGAGTTAAGAATCTCCATTTCTTTGTCTTTGTATACGTCAGGACGGTTACGGTTCACGGCATCGTGGAAGAAGATGTAAGGAAAGCCTACTTCGCTGCGGCTCTTCAGTACCTTCGCCCAGACCTTACGTTTCTCTTTGTCGCCCTCACGCATCTCCTTAAGCCATTGATCCTTTACAGTCACGGCCGTGTTCATTGACTGGATAGGACTACCCTCGGAACCGGCCTCAAGGAACTCCATAATGTCGCCGTGATCTATAGGCAGTGAAGCCGCCATGTACCCCCGACGGATGCCACCTTGGCTGATAACATTCGTTGCTGCTTGGAATAGCTCCATGAAGTGCACCACCCCGGATGTCACGCCAGAGTCACTCACTTTAGAACCACGAGGGCGGATGTCACCAAAGTAGCCTGATGTACCTCCACCCATTTTAGACATCATCCCAACCTCAGATTGGGCATAGAGGATTCCGGGGATGCTGTCTGATACGTAGCTGCTATAACAACTGATAGGCAGGCCTCGGATCTTTCCGAAGTTAGACCAGATAGGGCTAGAGAATGAAAGCCAACCCTTGCTCACGTAGCCGTGAAGTTTGGCAGAGAAACCATCAATGCCTAGGATCTCTTCTGCCCTGTCACAAATAGTTTGTATACGTTCCTCCGGGGCTTCTTGTTCCGAGAGATAATCGGATAGGAAATGCCGCGATTCATCATTTAACCAATAGAATGACATAGGGTTAATACCTCCTGTAATTAAAAAAGACTATCTTCGTCGAAGGACTTACTGAACTTGGTATAGTTAGGAGGTCTTTTGGTGAAGAAGTCAACCTGCATAGTAGATGAGTTCTGGATGTCAAACCATTCAGTTCGATCTAACAAGGATTCGTCGATAACGAACTCTTTATTAAACCCTGCCTGTTCTAGCCCAGTATTGAAACGGTTCTTAATGTACTCCACTGTCTCTTCTACTGTGATGTAACTAAGCTCTCCCTCTTCGAAGATCCACTCGATAATAGATTTCTCTGCTTCAAACGATTCGCGGACAAGGGAGGAAACACGCTCTTCCATCTCGTCATCAAACCACTCAGGGTGCTCTGCACGTATCGTGTTCACGATGTCGCACCCAAAGTTATTATGAAGCTGCTCCTCCAAACTAGTCGCTGAGACCACGTTAGACATACCGCTTAGAACACCACGCTCTTTGTTCATCTGTGATATTACAAGGAACTGGCTGAACAGGCTGACGTTCTCAATGAGTAGAGTGAAGAGAAGGACGGCTTCCAGGTAGTCACGGTCGTCTCCTGTCTTTGCCTTTGCTAGCGCTCTCTTAGCGTAAGCAACACGCTTCTTTATTGCTGGTACTTCTAGCACGCTCTTGAAGTCTGAGTTGAGTCCTAGGATCTCTAGTAGGTGAGAATACGCTCGACTATGTCTTACCTCGCTCTCCCCGAACACTGCACCAACCTCTTGAATCTCTGGTTTAGGTAGACGGTCTCCAACCTTAACCCAGAAGTTCTTTACATCAACTTCAATCTGGGAGATAGCTAGTAGGCTACGGCGCACAGCTTCACGCTCTACGTGAGAGATGCCAGACCGGAAGTCCTGTATGTCAGCAGTGAAGTTGTACTCAGAAACTACCCAGTAAGACTGCTGGATGGCGTCAACATAGAGAGCGAGACCAGGGTACTCGAAGGGCTTGTACGAAGTTCTAGGCCGGAAAATATCGGGCATGTTTTCTTTACGATACGTGATGTACTCCCGAGCAATATCGAAAGCCTTAGCGTCCATCAGACCATCTTCTACCAACTCATGGATCGTATCTACATGCGGGGAATCGTCGTCACCGAGATGCTCTAGCACGAAGTCAACGATGATCTCAGGTAGGGATTCATCTACTGTACCTGTCCGATACATGGCCTTCCCTACCGCACTTTTAATCTTTTCGGGTTGGAAGCTTTCAACTTCTCCGTGGCGCTTTTCAACTTTCATGTGTACCCCGTTGTCACTCACTATATTTGACCTGTCCATCACCCCTCCTTAACAAAGACGCCATCTACTAGCTTTCCTTTGCGTTTGCTGATTTTGTCATGAGCCTGTTGGAGACAGTCAGCGAGTGATAGACCGTGGAAATGAGCCTGAATAATCACTGTTACTAAGACATCTCCAAGCTCACCTTTAATACGAATTAGACTCTTATCAATAAAGCAGAGCTCCTCATCTAGCTCTTCAACTTCTTCTTTCATCTTGCTAATTTGAGCAATAGGATCTGAGTTATCAAAGATGCCTTTCTCAGCAGCCCAGTCAAGGACTTGTTGCTCTAGGTCTTCCATATTACTAACCTCCTTATACTGTTCGGTTTTTGGTATTAGGTTGTTACTTTTCCCAGTCATCCCAAGTCGTAAGACGCTCGATCTCTGCTTCTGCATAGAATTTCAGCTTCCTCGCATCACGTAGTTTCTCGGAGTGCTCAACCTGACCATAGCGGTAACAGGCTCGGAACATCTCAGCTATTTGTCCGTTCATGTTCTTGTAAGAAATAAGGTGCTGTAACTCTCTGGCACCCTTGGGGAGTTGGTAGTAATTAGCTGTGCTCCCGTCACTCTTGGTAGTCATTTCTTATCCCTCCTGATACGTGCTCGCTTGTTGGCGAGGACTCGCTTCTCTGTTGGTGACTTAAAGGTTGGGTGGATGTACTCGTATGCTGGTGCTCTTGAGGTCTCCCGCAGGAAACGTACAGCGTTCTCAAGCCAAGTTATATGAGTCAGACCTTTCTTTGCACGGGTGGCTAGGCTTTCTAACCTTCCCAGAACTCCATTACAGTTACGGCAAAGGACTCCACGGATGTACCCTGTGCGGTGACAATGATCTAGGCATACGTTACGAGACTCAACCTTTCGCATATCCACCTTGCACAACATACAAGCGTATCCTTGATTAATCAGAATCTCCTTCTTCACTACTGGTATGTCTTTTGTCTTTAACTTTTCCATGCTCCTCCCTCCCCACTTGGTAGTGAGATTCCTTCTCGCCAGATTTCTCCTGTTGCTTGTCTGATCCATGCGAGCCTACCTTGTTCAACCATACGCTGTTCAGAAGTGAGACTAAGGAAACCACCCCTATAGTTCCTAGCCACATGAGGCTCAGGATATTTCTTAACGTACTCTTCCAATACTGCATTATATAGTCCTTCTTCGGTATCGCATTTGTGTAATACCTCGAAGGCTCGCGTCAAGCCTACCCCCGGAACTCCGGGGTAATTGTCAGCAGAATCTCCTACTAGGAGTTGTGAATAAAAGAACTTCAGTCCGACACCTTTCAGCTTACTGATACTCTGTGACTTACGTACTCCATCCTTTATTCTCTTCTGCTTAACTTCTCCCTTTCTCTTACCTCTAGTGTATACATCGGGAGTGCATAGCTCCTTGCCGCTTTCTGCTAGACAATGAGCACTATCTGATCCATGAATCTTACAAATGTCAACGTACCTGTAATTTATAACTTCACTAATCTTGTAGGCTGGATCGAGCCAACCAAGCACGTCCGTCCACACTCTCTCCATTGTGGTTGGGTCGAGATGCCAGCCGGGGCAAATCCTCAAATCCTTATCCCGACTGATAGCGATGCAGTCACTGAAACTAGCATGCGTCCTACTACCAACCTCAGCACCTTGCAGTGCTAGGTCTCGGTTCCTCTCACCCATCTCGGTGACTATCAAGTCATCCGCTTCGCAACCATCCGAGATTATAGCGTTGTGCTTATTCACTAGGTGATTACGAAGCTCGTAGAAGAAGGCAGGCTTATCAGATGTACGCTGACCTTTGTACTTCCATGTGAATGCCAAAGGTATCCTGAAATTAGAGGCACCATCGGTTATGTACAGGATAGCAGAGTCTGCCTTTGCCATACCTACCCAGTGATTAACCAGCCAATCTAAGTGGTCGGCAGCATCCATAAACTCAGGCGTACTCTCCACATCAGGAACGATATTCTCACGTACTTTGTATAAGGCCGCAGCGTACTTCTCATCTTCGGTGGTGTACCCCACGATGTAAGGGAGCAGATCAGCATCCACAAGCGCTGTGAACTCCCCTTCAGTCGGCCATAGTTTAAAGCTATTTGGTTTCTCATAAAGTTTTTCTCCAAAGTCAAAAC
>Ga0306887_100455_pt1 | contig 10628 bp, 16 predicted proteins | sample AntDeeMetagen138_FD_190453 | JGI IMG/M metagenome (GOLD analysis project Ga0306887, IMG submission 190453) | Saline lake microbial communities from Deep lake, Antarctica - Metagenome #138 (v2) (version 2) | ecosystem: Environmental > Aquatic > Non-marine Saline and Alkaline > Saline | place...
TCCCCGCGCTAAAGCGCGAGGCTTTCTCCTCGATTCTCCGTAATTAAAATCGGGATTTGTTGAGCGGTAGATAGTTGTTTTTATACTTCGGTTAGTAGTGAGAAGTTTGGTTGTAGTAGTTGGTAGTCAACGACCGACAGACCAGCTCTAGGCAACCAAACAAAGCAGATAGGAGTGTATACTAATGTCAACATCAGACGACAGTTCAGATAGTGGTATCGGTGTTGTAGAGCCAGCTTCAAGTAGTGTTCCAGTTAGCAGTCTACTTGAAGAAGAAGGAACAGTCCCGTTCCTTGGAGTAAACGATAATGTGGACGCAGAATACCCAAGTGAGATCGATTCTTTCGGAGAACGATATGTGACCAATGATTCCCAATCGTTCAAAGAAGCTCTCACCGTTTTGCCCCATGCAGGTGAAGGAGAACTATGGGCAAGTAACGAATTCGTCGAGCCGGGAGACAGCGATGGAACAGTCAACGTCAAAGTAGATGAGATCCGAAACGTCCACGGGCTTGATGTGGACAAACTCGAAGAGCGATCTGGACTATCCCTTGACCAAATGGTTTCGATGGAAAATCCAGACACGCTAATCCCGATTTCCACGCACAAAGACATCGTTGATCGACGACGACTCGCACTTCGAACGCTCGGTTTTGATGTGCGTTTCCGCTGGCAGATTGCTTCCAGCAAATACACACCCGGAAACCTACGTAATTTCTTCCGCCGAAAGATCGCAGCTTGCCAAAAGCACGGCGCAGAAAACGCCTTTGGCTGGATTCGGCATTACGATTGGGGCGGTTCGGTTACAATCACTACGATTTACCCAAGCAAGTCATACGAAATCTCGCAAGATGAAAACCCAGAATTCGATTTCGACAATGGTGAATTGACACTAGCTACGGAGTCAGATACAGACACTCAGAACGGTCGCGATGGCGAGGATGACACGATTACAGTTTACTACGGTGATCGGATGGGATATGATTTCCGTGGGCGACAGAAGCTATGGGCGAAACCAGTGATCTACATCCCATCTGTCGGTGCAATGATCCCCCTTCCATACTCTGGAACAGACCTCAGCCGCAAGCATACTGGAGACCTAATGGGAGATGCAATTGACTGGCACGAGAAAATCCTTTCCCGAATCGATGAGTTGACTGAAGAAATCAATCAAGAAATCACGCGAGCAAGGCTGGTAGCTCTTGATTTTGACCAACTCCCATTTAACATTCAAGAGTTCTATTCCCATCTGGGTATCACCAACGACAAATACTCAGAAAAGGCAGCAGATCAGGCAAAGCGATTTGCTTCGCCTTCAAACAAGCCAACACTGTGGAACCTCCAACTCTCGCTAAAGATTGCGGTACTCCAGAACTACAACGGTAACAAGGCCGGAAAGACGTATCAAGAATACCAAGAGCTGGCCGGTGAAATCCTCCGACATCCAGCTACACAGATCACTCTAGCTAAAGAACAGCACCGAATCGAATCAGAGAAGAACAACAGTGGAGAAGACTTAGATACTGGGCAACAGACCCTTGCAGAATCGCTTGAAGAAGTGATGGACCTATCAGGCGTTACCGAAAACCAAATTACTGCAAGCGGTGCCCAGAGAATGGAGAACCAGGTCCAACAGAGGCTACCAGGAACCGGAGATAACTAATATGTCTTCAAGAAGCCAATCACAGACACCAGACAACAAAAAACAGATTGTTAGCCATTTCGTCGACAAGCTCATCCAGCAAACTGGAGGGCCAGTATCAATTACTCAGGTGATCTACTCCATCCCTGAAGTAACAAACATTTCGACAGATCAAGCTTCGAACCTCATTGATCAAGGCAAGCAAAGTGGAACCTACGACGTGAAACGGAAAGGAGACAGTGATATCCAGAAGATCACCAGTGCAACTCCGATTGGACCAGAACCCACCATCATCCAAAACGAATTCCATCAAGGATCTGTCCCGAACGATCTAACCACAATCAATGAAATCCCACCCGATATCGAGAAAATCCTCAACGAAGCTACGATCACCACATTCCGCGATGTAGCAGAACAAAACCCGGAACAACTCTCGAATACAATCAACAAGGGATTCTTAGAACAAGGCAACAGTGACGATGAATTCGACTTCTCTTCATTAGTCGGAATAACGAAATCCGAAAATGAAGGGTTACACGAAATCGGATATACAACAAAACGCGATTTCTTAAACTCGAAAACCGAAGAGATCGTCCTCAACACCAGAGACACAAAGGGTGGAACCCTAACTGAAGCCAAAGTCGAACGAGCCAAATCAAAAATCAAGGATCAGGTAACGGTCTACGATGAAGAAACTGCTACAAAGATCATCGCTCAGGCGAGAATGGCATGTCCATCAGGTAACGACCTCGCCCACGAGTGTCTAAGCCATCATCAAGAACGAAAACTAGCTGCGGGAGATTCCAAAGCTATCGTCTCCAAAGTAGAAGAGCAAACCGAAACTGTTGGTGAACCTCTCGCAGCAGTCAGAGACAATGTGAGTATAGAAGACGAAGAAGCAATCTACATCTCGGACATCGGCCATAACGAGGATGATCCAGTCAAAACAGGGTTCACAATCCTAGAAGACATTGGCTACAGCCAAGTCCCAAAGAAAGAGTCTGACCCGAATGCGGGCCATGCAGCACTACCTGTAGACAAAAACGGAGACGTTGTTCCACCAACTGTCCCATTAGAACGGGACATGAAACTGCCGCTCGACGAGCTTATTGCTAAGAAACTCGCCCGTAACGTGCCTGTTCGGGTCATGGGTCCACGTGGCAGTGGGAAAAACTACTTGATGAAGTACATTTGTTATAAAACGAACCGGGGATACAGAAGTCTTGATGTTGATCGAGCTACAACCCCACAGGATCTATTCGGTCCTATTTCACCAACACGAGAAGGAGTCCTCGAACCAAAGAATGCATCTGTAAAACAGGGCCTGATCAACGGTGATACGATTGTAATCAACGAATTCCCAGTGATGACCGCAGGAGCTGCCATGTCTCTGCACCAGTTATTGAATGAAAACAAACTGATAATCAAATCGCACGGCCAAGAGATCGAACCCCACCCGGAAGCTCGAATTGTCATTACAATGAATCCGCCAACACGAGAGTATCGTGATTCAGAGCCAATGAATGGGGCAACCCGTGGGCGATTCCGAAGTTTCTGGCAAGGATATCCAGATACAAAAGCCGGAGAAGTCGAAACACTTGATGCACAAGTGAACAACCCTAATCCGGTAATTGATACAGACACACTCGATAACATTGTCGAGTTCGCTCGTCGAACACGAGAAGACGAAAACGTACATTGGCCAACTCTCTCAACACGCAATCTCACAGTCGTCTGTGAACACATCCAAGACGGAGTATCGCCCCAAGCAGCGTTGAAAAACGTTGTCAGGATGCAAGCTGAGCCGAACCAAAATCCAGAAGACGCCCACGAAGCTATTGATCCGATCTTCTAACTACACTACCAGTACGCGCAAATCCTTAATTAGTTGCACACGGAAATGATCCTAAAGAATGAGACTTGATTCACCATAATTTTATACTAAACCCGACTAACCGATATTCACGAATTTTGGATATGACATCAACGCTGACCAACCGGCCACACTTTCGGAGAGTAGCATGAGTGCAGAAGAAAAAACAACAGTCGGACCCTCAACCAAACCTAACTTCACCATAGGTGAATTGAAGATCGTTTCCGAACTCCCGTTGTTCGTCGAAGGAGTCTATGAGCCCGATGATTTCTATCACCCTTTCAATTATGAGTTTGAATCCCCCAAGGGTGCATATCTCTATGTGACATCCTCCCCGTCGTAAACGACAGGGCTTCCCACACGGTGGGAATGTCAGTTAATCGTCGCTGGCAGTGGGTTTCGACTCTTGGAATGTTGTGAGTGTCATCTGCGAGGATTTCTCGCTCTGCTCACACTGAGTCGTGGCCGTGTCACAACGGCTCCCGTCCTGTGGCGAGTCATCGTCTACCTGTTTCACTGGTAGACTCTCTCCCCACGGGTCTACGCGACGTGCAATATTCGCACTCGCGTTAATATCCGCTTGAAACGTCGATACGTGACACTCAGCATTCTTGCATTTGAACTCGGCTTGCCGAGGCCGATACCCGATGTGTTTGCACGAGTGGCATGTCTTGCTGGTGTACTGAGGGTGGACGTATCGAACCGGAATCCCTACGTCCTTCGCCTTGTCCTCGATACGACCCTGCAACCGAGCAAAGGCCCACGAGTGCAGGCGACGGTTCATATACTCCCCGTAGTCCAGTGACTCGCGGATGTACGCTAAGTCTTCCATCACGATGACGGGATTCTCGAACTGACGGGCGTACTCCACAGACTCACGAGATGCCTTCTCAATAATGTCTGTGAGTCGGTTCTGGTAGTACGAGAATCGTTCCTCTATACGCCACTCGGAAGCGTCTCGTTCTTGGAGTCGCTTGAGCGTCGTGTACATCTCTTTTCGGATTCGCTTGGCTTCTTTCCCGTTGATCAACAGTGGTTTTGTCGGTGTGTCGTGTTGGAGGGCACAGCCCGTGACCAACATCGACTCGCCAATATCGAATCCAACCCGAGTCGGGTTCTTGGGTAATTCGGAGGTATCCCCGATTTCGTATTCGACGGTGACGTGGAGCGTCCACATCGTCCGGTGTTTCTGCAAGCGAAGTTCATTCATTTTCACCAGATCGGGTCCCCTGATCAGATCCAATTTCCACACCTTGATCAGTTTCATCAGATTCAGAACCTCCATCAGATTCGATTTTCACATCGGGATTGGGTTCTTGTTCGTTAGTAGGTTCATCAAGATCAAGTCCTCCTTCAAATTCAATACCCGGCTCACCATTCTCAACAATTTGTGGCAGGACTCTTTTTGTCAACAGCAACATGACATTCCCACCAAGGAAAGTCCCAATAATGGTAAACACGAGAATGAGCCTTAGATTTCCATATTCATTGTACTTGATTCCATTTTTGCCAGACCGAGCCCAAGTTCGTCAGTCGACACCACTTCTTCTGAATCGTACTTGTCGGTGTCTGTGTACAGGTAGCCCTCCCACTGTCCACTGAGATCTGGTGGTGATCCGATAAGGATTGAAATTGGATCGATGTTCCAGAGACACCTCGAAACGAGAAGATACACAATTGTCGCCACAAGGACGAATGAGACCGTTACGTTTTGAAACAGGCCGATGCCAGTAACCGAGGCTAACCATGACCCTATATTTTCCGCGATTAGGACACCGGCTGCTCCGAAGCCAAATAATATAGTACGCCGTCGACGCAGTTGGTCCGTTGAGAATCCGTGAGTCCCTCGCATTAGAGGCCATCAAACAGCAAGCGCATTTTTGCAATGTATTCCTTTGCGTCGTTGGTGTTCCACTGGGTGTTCTCATCGCCGAAAAGGGCCTCCATCTTGGATGCTTGTTGGAAGTTATCGAGATCTATGGAGTCCTTCTCTAACCACGAAAGTACATCATCAAATCGATCTGAGAGATTAGTCGTTTTCAGGATCTCGTCCGGGACGTTGTATAGGAGACACTCGATATAGTATGAGGGTGCGTTAAGAGCGAAGCTATTGTTATCGTCGTAATGGTCTCTTGCGTTCTTGAATACTCTGACCGTTTCTCGGAAATTGTCGTGTTTGGCATCCGAATTTTTGACGTGCTCTTTCGGGAAGTTGACCCACCATTCAGTACCATGGCGGGGCTTGAATTTCATGCCCTCTGTATATTCTGGCTCTCCGTCTTCCGGGTAGGAATGATAAATTCGATACTCCTGAGCTGCAACTACATCGACATCGATTGGGAGGGGGTTATGTCGCCCCGATATTTCGATCGCCTTTCCAGAATTAGTGACAGGGTCTCTGAGTGTAGATTCCTGATAAAACTGACGTAGTGCTTGGACTACACTCCCGCGAAACCCGTCATCATATCCATAATCTGCGGAAATGGTATTTTCGTGATACCGCTCACGATCGGCGTCTGAGAGTTCGCTTAAGTCTCGCATCCAAGGTGATCTGAGTTGGACGATGAGGTCGAGATCGCTTGACCCTCGCGTGTTGGTGTAGTTCTTGTATGACCCCTGCGTGTAGACGGTAAAAGCGTTCACGTCTGTGTGCTGTACGAGGGCGGATCGATCCCGATTTAGATCGCGTTTGATTCGCTTCCGCGCGGTTTTGGAACTCTCGTTTGCAGCGGTCTCCCGCTTGGCCCAAGCATCAGGGATTTTTGACTTCCGAACCGCCATTACTCACTCGCCTCCGCTGTGTATCGGGATGTTGTGTGTTCAGTAGACATCCAGTTGAAACATCCAATCCTGGGGGCATAAGTATGACCAGACCAGAGTGAAAGTGGTTATTCTGCTTCTTCAAGTTCCCAATCTTGGGACAAGAATCGCCATAAGTAGTGTTGAGCTCACAAATGTCAGTATCTACGCCAAGAGTTGTTTGTCTGTAGCTATAACCGACGCTCAAAAAACATCTCCCCGTAGTTCTCTCTCCCGGGACCAGTGTAGTAAAACCCCTCCAGAACATCCTGGTCTCCATCCTGCTTGAGAGACAGATCGGCAGTGCCATCGTGGGATGTCATCGAAGGTTCGGTGTCCGCTTGGGGTCGATTTGCATACTGATACGTCAGGCTTGGCCACGTTCCATCCTCTGTGAGGATAGTGGCCCCGGTACTGTCAGATTCCGAATTATCCGTCGACAGATGGATACTGATTTTTCTCCATGTCTGCTTAATGTGTAAGGATGCTGAGACTCGTTGCATATCCGCGTCGTCATCGTTTGAGTCGTGTAAAGCGGTTTCAGGAATATGCCCCTGATATGATGTCTTGATGTAGCCGTCCCATTCACCGGAGAGATCTGGTGATTTTGAGGCCCCTGTTTTTCGAACGATGTTGTTCTTCCACCCACGATGAATGAACACCGTCGAAAGTATTGTAAAAGCAAACCCCCATGAGATGGTTCCTCCGACAATTGAAGCTAGGCCACTGGCTAATAAGGAGGTTATCCACCCAATTCCAAGTACGAGTAAATAAGCTCCCAATCCCAGAAACCCGTAGACTACTGGTCGCTTGTCGTTGTCTGTCGAATAGCTGTGCATACAGTTAGTCTTCCTTGTACAATGTGTGGGCTGATTTGATGAACTCCCTTGCCTGATTTCTGTCCCACTGTGTCGACTTCTCACCGAAGAGTGGGCTCATACCATGTTGAACGGTATAGTCAGGGAACCCATCTTCAGAGGCAGATACAAGCTCTTCAAAGACACCTTCTATCCGTTCTCGGATATCACTGCGAGCGATATTCGACACTTCAACGTTCGACAGCAGGCATTCAACGAAGTACGACGGTGCATGTTCTTTCTCGATACTGCCATTATCCACAAGCGTATTTCTGAAATTTTTGAAGACACGTACAGTCGACTTATAATTACCATCACACCACTGGTTGTACTGTTCGCCCAGTATCCGGTGACGCCGTGGGAAGTTCACCACCTTCGTGCCATTTGAAGTCCAGAACACGATGCCCTTCATATGGTTCCCAGACTGTCGTGGCCAGAATCGGCGATATTGGAGACACGGAACCACGTCCGCATCTAGCGGGAGTTCCTCAGAAGTGACTTCGATTGCTTTGTCACCTCGTTCGACATTCTGAGTGCCATACTGTGCCTGGAGGGTTCGATATACTCCTTCAGCGTGATCCTCAAACACCTGGCGTGGATTCTGAGTTGGTGCATGTTCGATTGATGTCTCGGGAGTATCTGAGAAATCAGCATGATACTGGTCTGTTCGGATTACCAAGATGTCGACATCTCCCGAATCATATACCATAGTCGTGTTTCGATACGAGCCTTGGAGGTAGGGGTAAACTCTAACCCATCACTGACACCCTCGAGATCACCGCTTTCGAGTTCATCACGGATCGCGCGTTGTGTGTCTCGTGCTTCGTCTTGATCAGCGGTTTCTGCTTTTGTCCACCGCTCTAATTTCCTGCGTTCGATCATGTGCAGATCAGGCGAAGATACGCTCTTTGGGGGGATTTCGCGTAGGGTCGAACTTGAAGGACTGAAGACTCGCCTTGACGGCTTCTAATGAAGTCGGTAACCCTTGTATGAATATGAGATTGTGCCATGGATGAGATTTCTTTTCGTGACATCCATTTCTGTCTTAGTGCTGACTTGTTATAAGGCAATCGGGGGCGGAGTGAAAGTAGTTAGCCAGCTTGTCGACCAACGCGATCGTGTGGTTGAGGTGGTATTGGGGTTCGTCATCGTCGACGTTCCTAGTGTGGTGCGTGAACCGACCGTCGACACGTAGGCTACGACACTGATCTCTTAACCAACAGTTGACGTTTCAACTAATCGATTGTTGGTTAAATGATGCAAGCTGTCGACGTGGGACCTCCGATTGCAAAAACTGGAAAATCTGCGCACCGACCTCAGCTATCGTGTCGACACACTCCGGCAGTCATGGTCCACAATCCGCTCCGGCAAGCCCATGCGCCCACACACGGGGCATTCCAACAACTCAGGGCCCGAGAGTTCGTCGACCAGCGTAATCACCCGGTCAACCCCCGACTCCGGAGCGTTAGGCTGCTTTTCGTCGACGCTTCTTCCCACAGTTGGAACAACTCTCTTTTAATTTGTCTTCACCAAGGTAAACTGTGGTAACTTTGTACTCATGATCACAAAGTAGCTTAGGGAGTTGGTTTATCATAGGTTCTATTCTGATTTACTGGATAATAATATTTTCCATTGGTACAAACGTCACCGTGGAAAGCGGCTTGTCACTGCAAGCTCGGAGATCGTGTCGCCGCGTTCGACGATGCCGAGGACTTCAAGTTCGATACGCTGGAGGACAGTGTAACATAGTAGGAAACTTGTTTATACAGAAATTTCGAGTGGTGTTACGGATTGATATCCAGGCCGTTTCTGGCTCTGCAAGAGGAACTCCCCGATACAGCGATCGAGAGCTCCAACGAGCGGACAGTGGAACGCCGAGACAGGGAATTAAGACAGAACACTTCGCACATCATGATAAATGGTCGACCCGTTCGGAGTACGCTCGTGTTTCGTTGGGATCGGGACTTTCGGTTCCGAGCGTATCGCTGCTGGCGTTGAACATCGTGAGGCAACCGGCAAGATGGTCCCTGACGAAGACCCGGATCCAGCCGAGGCCGTCGTCGACTGTGCGGAGTCAGTCACCGACGACCAGTTTTCTGAGTTCGACGTCGTCGTCACAACAGGGAGCACCGCAGTAGACGATACCGTCGACACTGCAGTTCGTGTAGCCGAGACGTGCGCCAGTGATGCCGTCACGATGGCCCTCATCGCCGGCGATCCAACCGCAACCGATCTAACCCGGCTTGAAGATGCCTTCGGGATGGTCGTTCCGATCGAGCAAGGCCAGCGAATCCGAGAACTTGCAACAGACGTGTTCACCTTGTTTTCCCAGCCGATGTTGCTACGGGCGGACTACGGTCAGATTAATGCAAACTTGCGAGACGCAGGCGTTGTTTCGCTGTCCAGGAGTATCGGCGCTCGTGAGGAACTACCTGCGTTCGTTGGGGATTGTGGTGGCCCCAAAAACGTGGTACTGGGCTACGTGGAAGTTGGCACCGAGTTCACGCTGAGGAACGCAGAAACACTCGAATCCCAGTTCGAGACACCCGAAATCGTCACCGGCCAAGCGACATTCGATGCCCCATCCAAGTACCGTTTGACGCTGCTACGGAGGACCTGACACATGGATCACGTCGCTGAGTCGCTATTCGTCGGCACGATCGAAGACGCTGGTACGGGCCCACTCCTAGAGAATCACGGGATCGAGTTGGTCGTTTCCCTGACCCACAGCCCTCCCGACGGCGGGTTTCCGGAATCGGTGTCAGTGAAGCAGGTCCCGCTCACTGACGGCCCACAAAACGATCAAGCGCAGTTCAGCGAGGCCGTCGACGTACTGGTCTCAGCCGTTGAATCCGGTGAGGCCGTGCTGGTCCATTGTTCTCGTGGTGCTTCCCGGAGCCCCTCGGTTGCGGCCACTGCGCTTGCGATCACACAGGATATCGGCATCAAACAAGCATTCGAACAAGTTGCAGAACACCGCGAGGCATGTGACCCCCACGAGGCATTAGTCCGACAGGCAGTGGCCATCTACCAAGAGTGGTAGGAGCTGTTGGCCTGATGAAAGAACGATGACCTGAGAACCGATTTTTATTGTTGCGCCGTTCGGCAATTCAATTTGATCAAGGTTGATACCCATATTGAAAATGTTATGTTAGTGACTTTTAATAATGTCAGAAGCACTATGCTAACTAATCACCCGACTCTGCACGTTTATAAACTGTCGAAGTTCGTGGTGAGCATCAGCTTTCAACGACGTGTATTTTGCAGTCTTAGTTAAATATGCAGAGCCGAACTGTTTCAGAAATGTGAAAGTCAATTTGGTTATTTGATTCATAAATACTATTGTCCTAAAGCAATTACAACAATCAAACTATATGCAGTGGAACATACTTTCACCAATGATTGCCATGAATAGACGCCATACATTTCTAACAAGATATAAAAAAGCTCATTCAAG
>Ga0306887_100506_pt1 | contig 9728 bp, 16 predicted proteins | sample AntDeeMetagen138_FD_190453 | JGI IMG/M metagenome (GOLD analysis project Ga0306887, IMG submission 190453) | Saline lake microbial communities from Deep lake, Antarctica - Metagenome #138 (v2) (version 2) | ecosystem: Environmental > Aquatic > Non-marine Saline and Alkaline > Saline | place...
AATACATTATATATGATTATATATGATTAGTTTAGGTTTATTAGCGTCTTTTTCTACAATTATTTTTAAATCTGGAAAGAGTTTAGCAACGAAGATGGCAGCTTCAGAGACAGATTCATATATTACATCATTTGCTACGCGGGTGGTCGGTCTATTTGTCACAGGATTTATATTATTAATATTATCAAATAATATTATAATACCAACGGAATATGTATTTTGGATTTCTTTAGTTTTGAATTCTATATCTTTAGCAGGTTCAACAATATTATTTACAATTGGATTGAGAGAATCAGATATTAGTATTGTTGCACCACTTATGTCTTTTATTCCATTAGCTACAATGATACCGGCTATTTTCATTTTAAATCAAATACCAACTATAATATCGGTTTTAGGTATTTTGTTAGTTACCGCAGGTGCATATATTATAAAATATTCAGGAAAAAGAAAAAGGTATATTCAAGCCATTAAAATCGTTGTATAGTGATAAAGGAGCGAGATATACTTTATATGGTGTTCTTGCGTCAAGTTTCATTCCTACATTTTCTAAAATCGGTATAACACATACATCTGAGTTAATGTGGTTATTTTTAGTCAGTTTAACTTCTAGTTCAATTCTAATGGTTGTTATTTACTTCAAAAAATCAAATATCAATTTTCAAGATTCAAAATCTAATATAGGTATTTTATTTATAGTTGGACTATTTAATATGTTATTAGGATTAGCTCAACTATATGCTTATAATTATATTGACGTTGCATATGTTCAAGCTATCAAACGTATTAATATATTATTTACAATATTAATTGGCAGTGTATATTTCGATGAACCAAGATTAAAACAAAGGTTATTATCTGGTTTTATAATGGTTTTGGGTGTTATATTAGTAATAATAGGTATCTAAAAATAATTTCTAACTCTTTATTATCTAATCGTGGAAATATGTCGCATCGATTAATATAACATATTATTAATATATAATTATATTTGTTTATACCGAATCAGAATAATTCCTGAACCCCCTTGTCCACTTTTACCTGAACTCGTGGCTGAACCAGAACCTCCACCACCACCTGTATTTTGTAACCCATCTTGACCTGAATTACCGACATCTGTAGCCGCTCTTCCACCACCACCTTTTCCACCATCATAACCGGAATTTCCTCCACCTCCTCCTCCAGAAAACCAACCATTTTCTCCGAAATCATTTGAAAATGTATCTCCGTAATATAAACCGTCACCACCTTTTGTTCCATTATTATATCCAACATCTGCACTACCTCCCGGTTCACCCGCGCCGCCACCACCACTTGTAGGACCATAATAATCTCCATCTGAACCGTATTCTCCATTAAATTTACCTCCAGAATGTCCTTGGTTATTTATACTCTCTCCCGGTTCTGCTCTATGACCTCCCCCACCACCAGAACCTCCATCCATACCTTTACATGGTGAATTATTCAAACAACCACTATTTACATTTAACGTATCACTATCACTACTTGCTCCACCACCACCAAATGCCACTAAATAATCATCAAATATAGAATCACCACCAGAATCACCAGAATCATGTGTTGATTTTCCATTTCCACCATCTCCGATTTGAATATTATGGGTCCCTTCATTAACGTACAAATTATTTTCAAATATGAGTCCTCCTGCCCCACCACCTCCACCTCCAGTACTGTTGAATTGTGATGTATTACCTCCACCACCACCTCCACCAACAATTAAAATATCAATTTCACCTTCACTCGTAACCTCGAATGTATGTTCACCTATAGTATTAAATTCATGTATTTTATAATCTACATTATTAATCTTTTTATTATATATATATTACCACCTTTAGCTATAACATTATCTATATCTACTTTAACGTCAAAATTGTATTCAAATGTATTCACATTTGTTAAATCTGCATGATTTATTTCGATTTTTATATTCATATTTTTAACTGGGCCGTCTGGTTCAGGTAATTTTCCATTTAATTCTGTGTTTACTATATCAATATAATCTATATAATTGAGCAGATTAATTGATTCATTATGCGATTCTAAAGATATATTTATTTGTTCATTTATCTGTGAATACGCATTGTCTTCTATTTTAGCATAAAAATTTATCTTAAGGTCCTCAGATAAACTAGTAATATTATTTGTATCAATATCAAATTTAGATAAATTTAATTTTAATCCATGTATGTCTGTTGAATTTGAATATAACTGAACGGTATTGTTTTCTTTATTAGTTATATTAAAATTTGCTACGGTTGCTTTTACAGGTTTAGTATTATATTTTGTATATCCAATCGTACTTAGGCTACATACGCCAACCATATACGATATATATTTCCGTCTGTCCATAATTACAATTATAAATGTATTACAAAAGTAATAACTTAATGGTCGTATTATAATGAATACGTTTTACAATAATTACGACTATCGATAAAATGATTACATATTAATTCAAATTATTTTATAGATAATAAAAATCATCCACCATATTTGGAATATAATAAGTAAATAATATATCAAAAGTTTTAATATGTGTTGCGGGTATTATAAAATATGGACGTGAATTCATCTAAAGAAACCCGTGAACAAAGGATTATAGAGGTAAATGGTGTAGAGTTTGATGCTCGGAATCTTGTTCCTGAACTTAGTTTTCTTCGTCATGGAGAGTGGAACGGTCGTAATAAGGCTACACTTCAAAAGATGAAACGCGCTGGTCTTGTCCAACGAAGAATTAAACGTGATTCATACACGTGGGTACAAGTGGATAAAAAATGTAAAGAATTGTTTGATAATTTGAATGAACCATATTCAAAATGGCGTGTTCGGTGTGGTCGAACAAAATTTGGTCCGTGGGATGAAAGTGAAGTAGATAATGCAAAAGAACTTGCTACGGAAAAGAAAAAAGAATTAGAAGAAAGAAACCCAGATGTTGAATTCCGGTTAGATGAAGAAGAACTAAATCAAATTCCTATTAAATAATTAATAGAGGAATTAAAAAGTATACTAATCACTCTTGTATTTATTATCTATTAAATTACGATAGGAATAAAAATAAGCTTTTCATTTGCTTATCCTATCTACCACACATTTTAATTATACGCTCTATATTCGTGTGGGTAAATCCTTTGCGTCATGAGCCGAATTGAGACTCATATTTTTTGTTAGAATTGAGTTATCATGTCGGAGTTTAATCCGACGACCCCAATATTCCAAACAACTCTATCCATTCCGATAGAGTTTAAATCACCGTATTATGGCGAAGGTATTAATATATAAGTACGGTTATTATTTAAATCTTGTGAATTATTGTTCTCAAGAAGATAAGAAAATTTAATACGTTTAGGATAGTATATAGTTATATGAGTCAGATTCAAAAAATTGCCAAAAAATGTCATGAGCTTCGGCAGAAATCAGATAGTTCTTCGACTACACGAGTAATTTTCGGGGTTGAAGATGGTGACGTGATTCTCTCGTATCACCCTAAAGAAAATTCAATTACAATTTCTGTTGTTCCAAATGACTTTAAAAAATCGTCTGCAGAACAAATTATTGATATGATTTCGAAAGAATTTGGTCGCACATACGGGGATGTTGAAGAATCAGACTCCGGCGCTGTAGTTGAATATACAACACAGATTAACTGGTCACACAACTAATACAATTAGAATATATTATATTGTATAGTTATGATTATAATGACGTGAAATTATTCTAAATTCACCACCATCATATTTTATTTCTACACATTCAGATGTATTTATATATGGAGCTTCGCCAAAATCATAATTTTCAATATATTCAAATAAACAAAACATTGGTCCTCCATGCGTAATTATTATGATTGTATCTGAATCATTGTGGTTTTTTACGATATCGTTTAGTCCAGATACAACTCTATTTAACATTTCTTTTGAGCTTTCACCGTTAGGATAACGGTCATTTTGCGTTTCTACGGCATCAGGGTAATCTTGTTTGAATTCTTGTAATGTTGGATATTCTGTCGCAATACCAAAATCAAATTCTGTGAATCTTTCATCTATTTTAACATTTTTGTTCGGTCGAATTATATTTGCTGTTTGACGTGCCCGTGTCAACCCAGACGAATAAATAGATTTTACATCTTCTGTTAGTGAATCAATTAATTTTTTAGAATTGTGAGCCTCTTTTTCACCCTTTTCTGTTAATGGATAATCTGTACGTCCATACACACCAGATTCGATATTTCCCTTCGTTTCACCGTGTCTTACAAATAATAATTTCATAATTATACTGATATTAATATTTATATACTATATTACTTTCGGATATTTGATTTAATAATTATATTCTATTATTTCATAGTATGAAATTACATCATAACACACAACTATTCATTTCGGTGAAAGTCTTTCAAAACAGACTTATAAGTATCATAAACGTATATTCTAATATGAACTCTATATTTAAATTGTTTAAAAATAAAAAAGTTATTTTATTTATTCTAGCAAGCGTCTTATTCGGTGGAACTTTCGTTGGGGCGAAGGCAGGATTAGAATATATGCCACCAATTTTGTTTGTCGCTTTAAGATATGATATTGCAGCATTAGTTTTATTTTTATACCTTATAACGACACATTCTTTAAAAGAAATAATACCACGGAACAAAAATGACATTTTAGCTATTTTAGCAGCCGGTGTATTTGCTATTGGTGCAGCTAATGGTTTTCTATTTATTGGCCAGATAGAAACAACGAGCGCAGTATCAGCAATTATATTCAGTCTTATTCCAATATTTACACCTATATTAGCTATCTTATTACTTAATGAACGTTTAACAATAGAGGGTAGTATAGGAACAGTAATATCACTTGTAGGCGTTTCATTCGTTATTGGTATAACACCATCAAATATTGTTAATTCTTTCACATTGGGTACATTATTCGTGTTAGCAGGAGCATTTTCTACATCTTTCGGTACAGTTCTTATAAGATGGTCAAAATCAAATCTTGAAAGTACTATCAGAACAGCATGGGCATTACCAATTAGTGCGATAATGCTTCATATTATTAGTTATAGTAAAGGTGAATCAGTACAATTTATTGAGTGGAATTACATTTCAATAATATCTCTGTTATATGTCGGTATTTTTGCGGGAGCAATTGCTTACGTTGCATATTTCAGATTATTAGATGATGTCGGCGCGATAAAATCAAGTATTGTCTTCTATATAAGTCCTATAATAGCGACCATTGGTGGATGGATATTATTAAATGAACCATTATCAGAAAATTCAATAACAGGATTTATTATTATTTTCACAGGTTTTATTATAATGGAATGGAGTACAATCTATCCTATATTATTATCTTACTTTGATAGAAAACAATCTCACATAAATATTTTTCATTAAATTTTAAAATTATCTAAAAGTTTTATAAAATCAAGGTTGTTTCAATTGTGATTATTAAATAGAAATATTTGTCCGACCGGAAGTATTAGTGCTGTGTAGAATTTATACCCATAAATATATAGGATATAAATATATAATATGAAATATGGTTAATTTAACTGAAGAACAAGCACTTGAATTTGCAGAGGCTATGGGTGAAACGCACCCACCAACAAATACGGATTTAATTGATACACATATAGAATGGTGGCAAGAAAATCACCCTAAACATGCACCAATAATTCGAAATTGGTACGAACAATGGCAAGATAAAGTAAATGATGAAGATATAGATTTTAAAGAATATGATAGTGCATATCGAGAATTTATGGATATTTTAGATGAACTACCAAATTAGGTAAAATTAATACAATTTTATATTATGTTCAAAACTATCTAATGATACATTTGGTTGTCTTGATGTTAAAAATTGAACCGGTCTGTCTTTGAATTCACCTCGTGTCGTTTCTATATTCACATTCCCATATTTACCTTTAATACAGCTAATTGATTTTGCATCATTCTCTACATCCATATAAATATCAACATCACTTATTGAATCTCCCTTATCTACTTTTTTATAGGGGTTTGCGAAACTTCCTACAAGATGAATTGAATTAATTTTATCTAATGAAACTGGTAAAATTGGCTTGAGGTCTGAATATAGTATTTTAGTATTTATATTTTCTGACATATTTAATACATACAAGATATTGTTTATATATCTTTGGTATTTTTAATATATGATATTAAAATAATAAAACATTTAGTCTTATAAAATAACGTATATATGTAATGAGTGAATATATGTCAGATTATGAATTATTAGCTGAATTGAAAAAATACCACCCAGTTGCAACGACACCGATGCTTGCACAAAATATGAATAAAAATCCCGATAAAATATCAAAACAATTATCTGATTTACAGAGTCAAGGTAGAGTTAAGAAATTAAGTCTTAAAGGTCATGTTGGATGGTATGTTGTAAGAAATGATAAAATACCATATAAAAATCCGTGAATCACTCGACCTCAAGGGGTGAGGTATTCTCCTAAACCACTGAAAAACAGCCAAATAAGTTATCTATATTTTTTATTTGCATTTAGATACATTACATAACCCTTACGCCAGTAATGTAATGGAGAAAAGTGTATAAAAAGGTAGATTCGCGTACAGAAATTAAGTTATATTATGAAGTTAATGAAAATATATCACAGAAAAATATTAATATTAAATATACAAAATTTACAAATCTAATGTCATATCTAAATATAACAATAGAATAATTATAAATAATAAATTTTAATTATATACCTCAATTATCGCTCCAAATTTATGTCCGTTTCCTGATTCATCTCTGGCCAATATTAATTCTTTACGTTCCTTACGTTCTTGATTTGGTTTATCTATTTCTATTTCTAGATAAAATGTATAAAGGTCTGGATGATTATATTTAACCGGTTCAATTTCACCAAGTATAGTCATATTTGACGTATCTATTTCATGTGGAACTTGTTTTAATAGCGGTGACCATTGTCCAAAAGTACCAACCCATTCGTCACAATATATTACACGACCATTGTTTCTATTAGCTATTTGTATTACGGAATTTGTAAAGTTAGTTTGTTCCATATGTATATTATATATACAGGGGTTAAATATTTATTTAGTATAATAAATAATTATATGCGAAATAAATATCTTAAACGTAATATTAAAAGACTTAATTTACAAAATCTATATTTATTCTATATCTATCTCTTCTAACCCACCCAATAATTCTAATTTACATACTTTTGATTCAAACTCATTAATGAAATATTTGACGTGTTAAATAAAGGTAGTCTAGGAAAAATTGATATTTTAATTGTGGGTGGAGGTGGAGGGAGTGGTTCTGGTTTGAATGCAGATAGAGGTGCAGGTGGTGGAGGTGGAGTTATATTTAAACAAAATTATAACATTGAAGAAAAGAAATATGATATTTTTGTAGGTGATGGAGGTATACCAGATAATAATGGAGGTAATACAATATTTGATAAAGATAATATAAATCAAATTATATCACTAGGTGGTGGTGCTGGTGGAAACTTTGGTGAAAATGGAAGTGATGGAGCATCAGGTGGCGGGGGTGGAGGAACATCTCCAAATAAAACGTCAGGAGGTTCATCTATAAATAATCAAGGATATATGGGTGGTGCTGGTGGTGGAACATCAGAATCCGGTCGAAATGCAGGTGGTGGTGGAGGTGGTGCAGGAAGTAAAGGATTAGATAGTCCTAATAATACAAGACATGGTGGTGATGGTGGAGTGGGATTATATTATGGTGATATTTTTAGTGATAATTTCGGTGACGATGGTTACTTTGGTGGTGGCGGAGGTGGTTCTGGTCGTGATGGTGGTGGAGAAGGTGGAAAAGGCGGAGGTGGTAATGGAGCAAGTAGTGATGGAGATACAAATTCATATCTTAACGGAGCAAAAAATACAGGTGGGGGAGCCGGTGCATCAGAATCAGAAGGAGGTTCAGGAATAATATTAATACGTTATAGAATATAATATTATTTATATATCACCAATCGATATAATAATATATAATATAAATTAATACTATTCCTGTTGACATAATAACTTCCAGATATAGTCCAGATGAATTAATCATATATTAAATATATATTTGACTAAATAATAAACTTGCGACTATAATAAGTCTTAATATTTTGTATAGTAAATTATATATATTTATATATCTCATGTCATTCTAATTTTAGATAGTTTTATAAATAAGGAGTTTTAATAGTATAATATGAATAATAAAGAAGAATTAATTGATAGTATTACCACAGCTTTAGATAATGACATTGTGGCTGATTATGATGAGATAAATACGCGAGAATGTACCTCCGAGAACTATGATGGCTTTTCAATTACGGTAACCGGGTATATAGTTCCAATTCGACCTATGATAGAAGCTGTTGCACCATTTGATGAATGGCGCGTTGAAAATGTTGGCATGTATGGTGACATTCCTTCTGAAGAAGAATATGGTATAACAATGTTCTGTGCATATGTTGGACAAGAATTTGAGAATAATATATTTACGTAGTGATAATTATAAAATAAATATATGTACTTAAAATTTAAATCAGATACATAATATTGGAAAAATAAATTCTGCGGATGCTATGAAACTTATCATATCTAATGTATACGCATCTGAAGTTGAACGGCCTATTTTAAAAAATAAAGAAAAAAATAATGATAAAATACTCAATAAGCTAAGTCTTTGCCAATTTTCTAAATTCATATTATGTAATTAATATTAAAACATTATAATTTTTATCTGATTTATAAATCCAATGTAAAATTGTCAATCAAAATAATATTATATAGGTAATTAAAAACATTTATTTTGTTACGAAATAATATTAAACTATGACGACAAACTTACCTATTGAATCTGATAAAACGTTAACCGTATCTGACATTCCAGAAGAAATGTTATCAAAATTAAATAATACAGATTTATTTAATGATTTTGAATGGGAAATTATTTCTTATGATTATGATGAAAAAGCACAGGATATGGCCTATTTTGAACTTATCGTAGAAGATAGAAAAGTTATTACGTTAAGTATGGATGAATATGGTATCACATGGAGTTTAGGTGACAAAGAAAATAAATGGGTATATCAAGTCATAATTAATGGTGACGTTCATCAAAAGGATAATCATCTAGTGAAAAAAACCCTTTGTAGATAAAACTAGTTTCATCACACTCTGGACATTTTGCAAGATTTTTTCGTTTTTCTAATCGGTGACATATCATTTCATGGTTACAATTACAACATGTTCCACGAAAGTAGGTTGTACTACCATGACGACCGATGATTGATTCAACACCAATATGTCTTCGATATTCATTCTTACCACGCGTACCACCTAATGAACGTTTTTCATTATCAAGAAGCTGAGGTTCGACGCTAATTTGGCGAATATTATCAGGCGCGTCAGGATGTGGTCCCGTCATACTATTATATCTACACTGTCGCTTATTTAATGTTGCGATTACTCTTTTGAAGTATTTTGTATTATATAATTGTATTTTAACGTTAACTACTGTAGTTAAGTTATCATAATTATTAGTTTTTGTTTGACATCCTCCCCGCGCTGAAGCGCGAGGATTCCCACGGCACCGTGCCGCTGGGTTGGGATATTGTGGTTTACGACGTTACCTGTTCTTGAGGTGCAAACGCACCAGTTTCCTTGTTAAACAAGA
>Ga0306887_100507_pt1 | contig 9727 bp, 6 predicted proteins | sample AntDeeMetagen138_FD_190453 | JGI IMG/M metagenome (GOLD analysis project Ga0306887, IMG submission 190453) | Saline lake microbial communities from Deep lake, Antarctica - Metagenome #138 (v2) (version 2) | ecosystem: Environmental > Aquatic > Non-marine Saline and Alkaline > Saline | place...
GACAACTCGTAAATGAAGGGAATACCGTCGATGACGGTGACGTGATCATTGCTGCAACAGCTGACGTAGTTGACGAGCCTGTACTGACCCGTAATCTGAAGGATTTCGAACGGCTAGATGTTGAGATAGAAACCTACTAGAGCGATCAGCTGGGATTGTCTGTGGAACCTAATCGTATTATCTTATAACTCGATTACAGGCTCATTTGACCTTGCTCACGAGGTCGCTGCACAACGGGCATGAAGCCTCGCGTAAATCAAAGTACGTTCTTAAAACAATCTCTTGTGCTGTCTATACGGAGCTTAGTGAAGGATAATTATCCCCGAAATTTTATCTATGCAAAGCAACTGGAGTAAATACATGGATTCGATGTATCGGACAGTGTTTGCCATTTTCTGTCCGATACTAGCGCTGCTGCTGCACGAATTGACGCATATTGCTATTGCAAAATATCAAGGTATGACTTCTATGAACCTCGTTTCAGTTTTTCCACAATTTCGTATAGAAATATCGTATCCTGATACACAATCAGACCGAGGAATGCAGCTCATGGCTATCGCACCATTCGTCGTTGGTGTCATCTCTGCTTTGATTATAATTTCTTCTGGACTCTGGCGTCAAATCCAACTGAGTATCCCATACTACATAGAAGGTATTTTCATCCTGAGTTGGGTTGCATACTGTCATCTTAGTCCTGCAGATGTACGCACGATACTCAATCCGGGGCGGAGTACACCAACACCATGATACCGAATAGAATTGTGACCCGCTTTCAAGATGATAATCGAGCGGTAGCTCCACTTATCGGTTTTATTTTCTTGTTTGGCTTTCTCGTTATCGCATTTATCGGCTATCAAGCACAGGTGGTTCCGCAGCAGAACGCTGAAACAGAGTTTGAACACTTTGAAGAAAATCGTTATGAACTTATTGAACTTAAAAATGCAATTATGGATGCGGGATCATCTAGCCGTGCACAATACCCAACCGTTCAACTCGGGACAACCTATCGGACACGAACTCTTGCACTGAATGGTCCACCTCCGGCAGGACTTCTCCAGACAAGTGAGCCCTACAATATTACAATCTCTAATGAGGATGGAGTTGTTGTCGAACAGATCCAGACGAGATTTATAGAATATCAACCCGGCTACAACGAACTCAACATTGGTTCAACTTGGTATGAACATTCAGTATTGTATCTCGATGACCGTGATCGTGGAGGCGGATTGAATATTATCGACAATCAAGATATTGTTAGTGAAGACGGAAATGTAAAAATTACTGCATTACAAAACTCTTATCAAGAAACAAGCACTGGTCGTGTAACACTTGAAGTATTCCCTACAAATAATTTTTCTAATAGCGATATTCCGGACGAGGATAATCTGACAGTAACAATTCCAACCCGGCTGGATGCAGATGACTACTGGAATGAAACCTTAGAGAATACTGGTGATACGTACCAAGGTGTCGACAATGGTACTACCTACGGGAATGATACCTACGCGCTTAATTTGAACGTCGACTCAGATGATCTTCGAGTGAATACGGTAGGGATTGAAACCGAACCAGGTGAAAATCCTGTGACGAATATCGATCAGACAGCGAATATCCGTGTTGAGCCTTTCGATGAGGTAGGTGATCATACTTGGAATGTTCCAGACGGAGTAGATGAGGTTGAAGTGCTTGTTGTTGCTGGTGGTGGGAGTGGTGGAAACGTCGAAGAGTTCAATACTGCTGGTGGCGGCGGAGGAGGTGCAGGTGGTGTCGTATATAATACCAGTTACCCTGTGACACCCGGCGAAACAATTGACATCACAGTCGGTGAGGGTGGAGATGCCCCAGATAATCAAGCACAAGGAAACAACGGTGGAAATTCGGAATTTGATTCAGTTGTTGCCTTTGGCGGTGGGGGCGGAGCTGGTGGAGATGATGCTGCTGACAAACAAGGTAACGATGGAGGTTCGGGAGGCGGTTCAAGAATTGAACGTCAGAGAGGTGATGAGAATGCAGGCGGTGAAGCTTTAAATGATAATCCGGGAAGTGGTGAGTTCGGTAATAATGGTGGTGACGGCATAGGTGAAGATGGTGACACTCCCAATGACCAAGGTGCCGGTGGTGGTGGGGGAGCAGGAGAACCAGGTAGTCAGAATGATGATGAGGATGGCGGTAACGGTGGCGATGGCAAATATTTCGGAGATCGATTCGGAGATGAAAATGTTGCTGATGACGGCTGGGTAGCAGCTGGCGGTGGCGGTGGTGGTGGTACTGACACTTCAACCGGTGGTTCTGGCGGCCAGGGTGGTGGTGGTGATGGAACTGTAACAGGTGGTAGTAGCTCTGCTGGGAATGGTGAACCCAATACAGGCAGTGGTGGCGGCGGCGGTGGCAGTAGTGCTGAGGGGTCTCGGAGTCCGGGCGCCGGTGGGTCTGGAGTTGTTGTGATCCGATGGTCACAATAAACTCTGTTTGACAAAGGTCAACAACACTATTTCCCGAAATTCTATATGTATGAAGAGACTGTGTTAGGCACATGGATCTAATGTATCGGCCCGAAATCACTATTCTCTGTCTAATAGTAGGGTTAGTTCTACACGAACTAATACATATTGTCATTGCGAAATATCATGGTATGATTTCTCTGAAACTCTTTTTAGCCTTTCCAAAATTCTATTTAGAGATGACTTATCCTAATACACGCGCAGTCCGAGGTGTGGCTAGCCCTACAGGGCCATGTACGACACGTGAAACGAACTGGGGTACACTCTCATGAAGCTGAATCCTACAGACCAGAGTTTACAAAATGATACACGAGCGGTGTCGTCGCTTATTGGTTTTATCCTCTTATTCGGTATTCTTGTTATCGCATTTGTTGGCTATCAAGCACAAGTGGTTCCGCAACAGAACGCCGAGATGGAGTTTGAACATTTTCAAGAAAATCGAAATGAGCTTATTGATGTTAGAAGTACGATTTTGACTGCAGGGACATCTGATCGTCCACAATTTCCGACCGTTCAACTCGGGACAAACTATCAGACTCGGATCCTTGCACTAAATGGTCCCTCTCCGGCAGGGCTGCTTCAAACAACTGGTCCCTATCCAATTAACATATCTAATGAGGATGGCAGTATTAATGAATCTATCCAGACAAGATTCATAAAATACCAGCCCGGATATTATGAGATTGATGTTGGCACCACATGGTATGAGAATTCTGTGTTGTATTTAGATAAACCTGAATCGGGTGGAGAACGCGTAGTCATTGAGGATCAAAGTCTTGTAACTGACGGAGGCACACTTCGAGTTACAGCCTTACAGAATGACTTCCAGCGTAGTGGAACGAATAGGATAACTCTCGAATTGTACCCTACAGACGTTGAAGATTCTCTTGAGAAATTTGAGGGAATTGAAGGGAATATAACTGTTGAATTGCCGACTCGATTGTCAAGGGTTTACTGGGAGAACCAGCCTATCAATGGCTCTAATGTCACCTATAAAGGAGTCAACGAATCTGAAAACATGGTTAATCGACTTAATCTTACCGTCGACAGTGTCGACAATTTGGAGCTGAATACTGTCGGGATTCGTGAGGAACCAACTGAAGGACCAGCCAAAAATATACCAACACGGATTGGTGACACTGGTGGTGACACTGGTGGTGACACTGGTGGTGACACTGGTGGTGACACTGGTGGTGACACTGGTGGTGACACTGGTGGTGACACTGGTGGTGACACTGGTGGTGACACTGGCTCAGGAACTCCGAGTATCAGTACACTTACTGTGAGTGTCAATAAGGGAAATATCCAGCAAGCTATAGCAACTGGTGAAATAAATAACGTCGATACAAGTGGAGATATACAGATGCAATTATTCACCGACAGTGCACGCACTCATACATTTGGACAAACTGAAACTTCAATGGTGAGTTCATTTGACTTCACAACAAATACTAATAATAATCAAGAAGGAATATACGTAGAAATCAGGTTGTTAGATGGCGATAATTCTATAATTCAAGAGTGTGGTAGCAATAGTGCATTAGAAAAGAATACTCAACTCAGTTTATCAGACTTTTCCTGCTAATAACTTCCATTAAACAACGATTTGTTAAAATTTTAGGCAGATATATCTATTATTTGTACATTAATATGTATCTGTTAGTGCAGCTTTAGTCATTGGCGAGTAATCATGGCGTTTTCTCACGTATTTCGGCGCATTGAATATCTGTTTCTGTATGAGTATCAGCCTCATATTGCACTACATTTCTGGCCTCATTTGCGGTTGCGGTCTTGCATGTCTGAGTTCAATCGAGTTATGCTAGAACTCGATTGAAAACCCCTACACCAACCGCAATATGATCCCTTCAGCAGACCAGCAAACCGCTTTATGATCGAAAACCCCTATCTATCTGGTTATGGTTCGGATCGATGACTCAGATACTGTCGTTAAATGCTGGTTGTCTCCTGATGAGCTGGATCATCTTGAGCGGACTGCTGGTGCCGCCGGGTGGGAACGAGAAATTGCCATGCAACTCATGGGTCGGTGTGGGCTCCGTGTGAGCGAAGTTTCCTATCCAAGTACTCAGGCACTCAGGTGGTCGAAAGACGGTGAGATCTGGCTCTTCGAGATTCGAGGAAAGAACACCAAAGGTGGTGGCCGGAAGACCCGTGATGCTTGGATGCCAGACGACGTAGCCGACGACATCCACAAATATTCCCGTGAACGCAGTTTCTCTGAGTCACATCCATGGGTCGACGCCTCCACGCCGTCAATCCGACGCTGGGTGAAAGAAGCAACACAGGTGATTACTAATGAAACAGGCAATGATCGGTGGAAGTCTGTCTCCTCACACGATCTCCGACGTAGCTGGGCAATCTACCATCTCGTCGAACGCCAAGTCGACGTCCGTACTATGATGGCTATTGGTGGCTGGAGTGACTATTCCGCTATTGAGCCATATCTTACTGCACCGACTGAACGGCGGATCGGAGAAGCAATGCGGTCTAACTGAGTGCGAGATTTTGCTCCCTTTTCGTCGGGGGATAGTGTTCTCACGCGTGTCGCGTAATATAATTTGTAAAAGGCGATTGAGTATCTATACGCCCCGTCTTAGACATCGGTAGTGGGGTGTGGACGACCTGGAAAAGCTCGCGTGTATCTAACCCTGATAAAAAGACCCAAGCCAGCGTGTTAACCAACAAATTGAGTCGACACGTGGTTGTGTTGGTTAATTCAATAGACATCGAACTAATTCCGCTGAGCAATACTCATTTCATCTCTGATATGTCTATGTGAAATATCTGGTCAAAAGTGAAGTAGTCAGAATATATTGCTATGCCTATCCGATGGATTCTATACTTCTTACAGGACCCCGACACACGCGATTAGAGCAGACAGCGTTTGAGCGGGCCGATGAAATTGCAGATGATTCTCCCGGGTCGATTCTCTACCTCGCTCGAAACGACGCCCGCAGAAGCGAGGTCGAAGATCGATGGGCAGAGTCCTACCGTCCACTCCGTCTCAGAGCCGAGACGCTCGATGCCGTCGTTCAAGACTGGTATGAAACAATCGACTCCCCAATGAGGCCACTGTCTGGACAGCTGAACCGCCGTATCACGGAGTATGCACTCGATGCGACGACCGCGGCAACAAGTGGGGCTCTCGCTGGTGAACCGGCCTCTGCAGCGCTTGCTGATGCCTTCAGCAGTCGCTTTTCGTTGTTCGATGAAGCAGGTATCAGGACGGCTGAGTCGCTTGCTACTGCATTCGATGATTCTCCGCTCGATCGCCGCATTGCGGCGGCTGCCATCGACGCCTACCGCCACTATCAGGATCTCCGCGCCGACTACGTCGACGAGTGGGTCTGTACCCGCGGGGAGATGTTCCACGCCGTTGCGACAGCCAAACAGTCTCTCTCAGCACTCTCCCCGGAACTAGACGTGATTATCCTCTCTGGGTATCACGAGTTCCGTCCTATCGAACGCCGCCTCATCGAACGCCTTGCAGATGAAGTCCCGATGATCGCACTGCTGCCACTCCATCAGGGTGGCCGGACCGGCGTCGACGCAGTTGCGGACGACGCTCTCGATATCTACGAATCACTGGGCTTCGAGACCGTGGAATGCGAGCCTACAGTTGATTCCAGGAAGGCACAAACGAGCATCACGGAAGCGCTCTACCGCCCGGATCCAGACCCGATCCCGGTTCCTGAGACCCTCCGATGGCGGGAACTGCCCACGCCCGAGCGTGAGCTTCGCTTCGTCGCCCGCGAACTGCGAACCGAGTTAGCCAATGGACGCGATCCCGACGACCTCGCCGTCGTTATCCCAGGCATCGATGCGTATTCGGGCACCCTGGAGGACACCTTCGAGACGTTCGACATCCCACACGTCACGACCGCCGCTTCGCAGCTGAATCGGACCTTCACCGGGAGTGCCGTGCATGATCTCCTGGCCCTCGCTGAACCCGATCCACATGCCGAGGATCTCACGTCACTGCTGGCGAACCCCCTATTCGACATCGTCAGTACCGACCAAGCCAAAGCCATCACGGCAGCTGCTCGCCGGCGCGACACAGTTTCCGTCTCACCGCTGCTCGAAAATGTCGACAACGAGGCTGCGGCACTGATCCAGGAGCTGCTGGCCACACTGGAGACGCTTCGCACAGGGGCTATCGAAGAGGCAACCGAGACGCTCCGCTGGCTCATAGAGGACCAGTTCGAACTCAAGGCAGCGACCGAAGAGTACGGAAACGGTGCCGAGCAAGCCGTCGAACAGCGGGCCTACGACCTCGTCGATGAGGTCCTCACCTCATTCGAGTCGCTGGCCGCCGTCAGTAGCGACCGCTCGCCGTTGGCACTGCTCACTCGCGCTTTCGATGGCATACCGATTCGCGTTCCGCAACGCGCTGCCGGTGGTCGCGTCGAAGTAATGGGGCTGCTCGATGCACGGATGCGTTCCTTCGAGACGGTGTTCCTGGTAGGATTGACCAACGAGCACTTCCCGGCGAGGCCGGAACGGCCAGCCTTCTTCGAGGAGATGACCGAGGCTCACCCGCGGTTCGATACTGGGGACGAGCGGCTTCGTGGCCGCTATCTCTTCGCGACGCTGTTCGCGAACGTCGACGAGCTCACGATTACCACGCCCGAGACGGGCGGCGATGACTCTGCGGTTGTTCGGTCACCTGTCCTGGATGAACTCCAGCGTGTGACTGGGATCGAACCCACGGACGGCGTCGACGACCGTGTAGGCTCCCGCGAAGATCTCCAGCGGCACCTCGCTGAAACGACCGACCGACGTGCGGCGGTCAGCCGCGCCGGCGACCGCGGCGATTTTTCACCCGAACAGACCAAGCGTACGGATCGAGGACTTCACTGTGCGGCCAATAGGGCCACGCCCGGTCTCTCCGACCACGACGGCGTGTTGGACCCCGAGACTGTCGCAGAGGTCTATCCACCGTCGGAGCGTGAACCCTACAGCGCGAGTCGGATCGAGCGATACGTCGAGTGTGGCTTCAAATTCTACGCCGACAACGTCCTCGGGATCGAGGAGCCAGATAACGTTGAGGTGGTCCCTACGCCACTCGAAACCGGGTCGTACGTTCACAATGTCCTCGAACGGTTCTACGCCGACCTGCAGGCCGACACCGAGGACGGTGTCGATATCGCTGCGTTCGACCGGGACACATTGGCGACCCATCTCCGCGAGGTCGCCGTCGAGGAACTCCAGGATGCTGACTTCGAGTATGACGGCCTGTTCTATGAGCGGTGGACGACAGAGCTGTTCGCGGGGTTGGGTGATGACGGGAGTGGCCCCTACGAGTTCGGGGACAACCCTCACGACGCTCCGGAACAGGGGTTGTTCGCCACGTTCCTGGACACCGAACTTTCACGAGATGGCAACGCCCGCCCACACCTGTTTGAGGCACCCTTTGGCGAGGGGCTCCCTGATTCCGCGGGTGGCCCGTTCACGGTCGACCGACCGGATGGGTCGACCGTCTCGATCCGCGGATACATCGACCGGATCGACGTGAGCCGTGACGGCGAGCAGCCGACGCTCACACTTTACGACTACAAGACCGGACGGGCCCCGTATATGACGAAAACGACCGGCGGCACGAAGTTCCAGCTGCCCATCTATCTGCTCGCTGCAGACCAGGTGGTCGACCATGACCTCTTCGAACAGGGCTCGCTTTCGGCGACCTACTATCAGGTCCGACCACCCAACGACCTCAAGATACCCCGCGGCGTCGAATCGAAGTTCGATTCACAGGCTGAGCTTCGTCGGTTCCTGGATGAGATCGTCCCCGAGTGGCTGGGCCAGATCGATGAGGCGATTGCCAACGGCCGGTTCCATACGACGCTGCTGTCTGCTCGTGGGGCGAACTGCCGGTACTGTGACTACCGTCGAGCCTGTGACGTTCGCCACCATCGCAAGCGAGAGTTCATCGGGGAGGTCCGCGAGGACGATGCTGCCTACGTGCCGCTCCGTGTACGCGATGACGAAGACATCGAGGGGGTGATGAGTGATGACTGAGGATAGCGAGGACATTCAGCTTACCAAGGAACAAAAGGACGCGCTCGTCCAGGACCGGAATGTTGCGATCACCGCCGGCGCCGGGACCGGAAAAACGACGACGCTAACCGAACGATACGTCACGATCCTGGCCGAAAAACCGTCGCTCACCCCAGAGAATATCGTCACGATCACCTTCACACGGAAGGCCGCTGCCGAACTGACCGAGCGTGTTCGGGAGGAGGTCTACGACCGCCTCGAAGCCGCCGACTCTCCGGAGGCTTATCAGCGCTGGCGGGATGTCCTCGACGACCTAGAGGACGGCTACGTCCACACCATCCACGCCTTTTGTACCCGACTCTTGCGAGAACGGGCCGTCGAAGCGCCGGTCCCACTCGGCTTCGACGTACTTGACGAGAATGGAGCCGCGACGCTTCAGCGAGAGGTCGTAACTGAATTCCTGGAACGAAACCAGGACGACGAGGATGTCGCTCTTCTCGCACAGCTCTGGGGCCGTGATGACCTGATCAACGTGCTTGCCGGGCTGCTCGACGAACGCCCCCAGAGCGAGGCCGTTCTCGATGAGTGGCGTGAGGCTGCGGTCGACGACTACATCGATGTCCTCTGGGAGGTCGTCTGTGATCTCGACGTAACCGATGCTCGACAGACGCTGTATGCGGACGGACTCCTCGAACAGCTACGCACGGTCGCAGGCCGCCTCGACCGTGAGACTACGATTGCCGACGCGGACGGCCTTCGGGCCTACCGGACCCTTACCGAGGTCGCCACGACGCTCCCAGCCGATCCTGAAGCAAGCGACCCCCGCGAGTGCCAGCGAGCGATCCTCGACCTCTACGAAGCCTGTGAGAAGAAGAGGGGCGGCCTCTACAGCAGTTCCGGGTACGTCGTTGGTGATCAGGACGACTGGGGAGAATACGGTGACGTCTACGACGACCTGAAGGATGCTATCAACGCGGTCATCACGGCCGTTGAGCCGCACGCGGATGCGGTCGAGACGACACCCGGGGAGTTAGAACAAAACAGCGCTCCCTACGCGCTCGCACTAATGGGGGTCTTCGACGACGTTCTCACGGCCTACACTACCGAGAAGGACCGTCGCGATAGCCTTGACTTCCCAGATGTGATCGAGACGACGCTGGAGTTCCTCCGAACCAACGACGTGGTCACAGAGCGGCTTCGAGACCAGTTCG
>Ga0306887_100543_pt1 | contig 9120 bp, 15 predicted proteins | sample AntDeeMetagen138_FD_190453 | JGI IMG/M metagenome (GOLD analysis project Ga0306887, IMG submission 190453) | Saline lake microbial communities from Deep lake, Antarctica - Metagenome #138 (v2) (version 2) | ecosystem: Environmental > Aquatic > Non-marine Saline and Alkaline > Saline | place...
TAGGTCATCCTGCACCAGACCTGCTCATTGATGGCAAGAAGGAACTCTACGCGGTTTGTGTTGTTCAATCGGAGGGCAATAGCGAAAAGCTTCGAAAGACTATCCGTAAGGCTGTCAATATATGGGAGCGGATGGTCACAAAGCCACCAGATTACGATCAGGGACTGTGTAAAGATGTCCCGTCAGCGGTGCTTGTCGCTACTAAGCAAAGTCCGAACGGACATCTATTCTGTGGGACGAAAAATCGAGAACATCCTGTAGAATTTTCAGAAAAAAGACAAGAAATGGCTGACAAAGGTATCCTCCCACAGCGTGAGTTTGCCGCGACTCAAGAGGCTATTCGTTCGGCATGGGGATTCGCGAAAGAACGAGAGAAGACAGACAAGATTGGTATCGGAGCACTACTCTCTACGCGTCTTGATACTAAAGAGGATAGCCAGGCGATGGATCCAGATCCCGCGGCATTATATTATACACCAGGTGCAGCTCATGTACATGATTGGGAGTCTATTCCTTGGTTCCTTCGAGACTGAACAAGATTAACAAGTATCACTCATTTTGGAATGTGCTACCTGAACAGGTCTCTAATTTCATCGACATATATTTTTGTCCAGTCAAGGGGTCGTATTCCCTCACCTTCCTCGTCAATTAGTTTTTCACCAGTTTCAGCATTGTAGCCTCCTGCAAGATAGAGTCTACCAGTTCTACTGATTTGGTATACTCCATTTCCAAGCCCATCAACTAGGTCATTTTGCTCTAATTTTGAGAGCCTACGAGATATGTTTGATGCGCCTACATGAATAATATCTTTGTCCGCTAGTTTACTGGGCGTAGAGGCTCCTTCGTGCGCTAGTACTTCGAGAATTCGCTCATCCCAGAGACTCATCCAAGAACCACTCCGTCGATATAACGTCATCGTCTGTATTTACTCTCGTCACGTATCGTGAAAAATCTATTGTCCGATGAGTTTAAGAACCCCCAATGAGTACAGTCATTTGCCGCTATTAGCAAGGGTCCAGCAATGTCTGGATTTCAAAGACCGGGTCCGCTGCAACGGACCCGAAAAGCGGCGTCTCATGTGCAAGCTATGATTAACGCCACTGACGGGGAAGACCTTCCCCAGCAAACAGAAGCATTACAAACTGAAAGCATTAGCGATGGGCATAGTGATAGTGATAAAGAAAGCAATCCAGGCAGACAAGATAATATTCTAAATAGTCAACCGAAACGGACTGCGAATATATATCGAGATACATCTGGAGAACCTAAAGGCGCGGCACTATGGCTGAACACGAGCGAGTTAGTCGCAGCTGGGATTAATGTCGACGACGCCAATGCTGTCAAGATCCGTATCGAAGACGGGGATCTCAAATTGGTGTCCACTAGAGACAAGGAATACGAATGATGGGGAAAATAACCGTGTTCCCTGTCGCGCATTTTTTTTGTATCCTCTCGGTGTGGCAGTGTTGGATAGGCAAAACTACGATTAACGCGAGAATCAAAACCACTGGACGTGACACGGATGAACAGCGTATTACTACCACGAGTTCAATGGCGGGGGTGGTCTCACCACCCCTTGTCCGCCCCCAGTATGGTGTAAATGGTGATGGTGGTACTTCACCATTTACACCGTTTTGGGGGCGGGGCCATCGTTGGAGGTGGTCGACGTGACGAGTCGACAGAAACTCGATTGGCGCGTCCCATCAGACGAGTGGGACGCATTCGTCGACTTCGTGTACCACCAGCACGGAGAAATCAAGGGTTATGTCGGCCGTGAGGTCGAACGCGCTATGCGGGAGTGGATCGATGTCGACGACTTCGCAACTGTGGAAGACCAAATCGATCGGCTAATTCGTGCTGCAGGCCGAAGATATACGGACCTTTCCCAGAAAAAATCCGCTTCGGACACTTTGGAGTCTGAAGATACTACGCGGGTAGCGTGTCGTGTCGACTCTCATCTGAAACAAGAGTTCTCGGGTTTTGTGAAAAAGATGACTGATGATCGGCTGGGGGTCGCTCTAGCTTGGGCTCTTCGTGAGCGTCGGGCTGGAGGCCGCTCCCAACGCGTCGAAAACAAATTAGAACGTATCATCGACGATGCCGAAGCCCTGTTAGCAGAAATCAACGGGAATAACGAACTGTCGATTCGAAAGAAACGGACAATTACCATTTGCAACCAGTTGAGCGATCAATTTCTCAGAGACGAATTAGAGTCAGCTATCGCTGAGATCGCCGGGGATAGTCCCCCTACGCTTCAAGATTATACGCACAAAGTTCTGAACCGGCTGGGAGTTGTTGAGCATCCAGATAGACCAGATCTGTACATTACAAAGAACAGGGCACGTCAGCTGGGGATTGATCTTGATGCACCACAGATTGATTGGAAACCCTACGAGGCTCTAACGCGAGAAGAGAAGGTCGAAGGGGTGCGTATTGAGCTGGCTCGGTTAGCGAAGGTACATCACGGGAAGTACCAGATCGAGGCGAATACGATAAAACAGAAAATCTGTAACTCGAAGCCATCAGATAACGAGACGAAAGAAATTCTGCGTCAGGCAGCTACTGCTGACGGTTTCGATGTTACCCACTATCGTGGAAAAGATAAACTCCGAATCAACTTGGCGTGCGTTACTGACCCAGAGGTTTTGAACGTTATCAGCGGTGACGCGAAGACAGTCCAATCGCCGTCGACGGCTAGACACACCAATGCCAGTAAAAGCGTGTCGGGGCTACTCAACGATGGGTGAGAGTCGACATGCAGCGACGTATCCGACAAGAGAGCAGTACCAGCGATGGCAAAAACAGGCCGACGACCGGGGAATGTCGTTGTCGGAGTTCATCGAGGCAATGGTTGAAGCTGGACTCAAAAAGTTTGAACTGGCGGTCCAACCAGACCTCACTAATCACGAGCTCCGAGAACAGCGAAACGAGTTGAAAACGGAACTTGACCGTACACGAGATCGTATCCGAGAATTAGAAGATACGGTCTACCACGGAGAACGACAGACAATCGAGCGGTACGTCGAAGCCAACCCGGGAGCCACCTACGATGAAATCATCCAACACGTTATTAACACAGTTCCTCAGAGAGTCACAACACACTTAGATGATTTAGAGGGTGACAACATCAGAAACATCGACAATAGGTACCACCCGACTGAAAACGAGAGAGGTGTATAATGGGTCGAAAAGACAGCTATCCCAAATGCCCTGATCGACCCGATGACGCACCGGGAGTGCGAGATGTTGAATACTGGTTGGGAATATATGGCTCGATAGACGAAATCCCAGACCGTTATCGGCTCGAAAACTACGAAGCCGAATTCAAGAGTGAAGACACTTGGAATGCGTATTTGACGACACGTGACGATCTGGCAGAATCAACGAAGAAAAACTCGTGGTATCCATGCGGTGACCGCTTCAAGAAGTTCATGGATGAAGAGGTTGGGCGACACCATGCCCTTGCTCACCCAGATGACATCGATGCGTACCTCGCCCATATCAAGGATGGAGGGTATTCTATCAAGGTTACAGAGCGGACGCTGAACACGGTCTACTACCAACATTTGTCTCCGTTGAAGACGTTCTTCCGGTGGCTGGTCCACCATGTGGATTACCCACACATCTACAATCCCGTTCTACTGGCAGCTCACGCTGGCGGTGTCACTCGAGAAGTCTGGTACTGGCAAACGGACTACAAACCGGATTATGGAGACAGGAAATGAAGAACAATAAGAAAGTACACGAATCGATAGCTGAAGCGTTTGGAAGGACGACGGACCCACTGGCGGAGTACAATACCCGATTCAAAAACTTAGATGCAGATCCGTTCGATTTGTGGTTACAAGAGCAGATCTACAGCCAAGACTACGCCCAGGGTACAGTCGAAATGAACAAGCGGCGTATCGACCAGTGGCGCAAATATATGCAGAACGAAACTGATCGCCATCCTGCGGTCCCGACGACACACCATGTTATTGACTTCGCCCGCTACTACTTGGATGAACACGACAATTCTAAAAACACCGTTAAGGCGAAATTAGGGACACTCAGTCGGGCGTTCCAGTATTTTCAAAATGAACCTGCGTTCCCGCACCCTACAGACTTCAATCCATTCAACGTTGCAAAGGGGAAGATCGATCTAAACGGTGAAGATTCGAAACCTCACCATCCAATCCCACTGGAAGAATTTCGTAACATCATCCGCGACGATATTAAACACATCCGTGATCGAGCACTGATTATTATCCAACCCAAACTGGGGCTTCGGGCGTCAGAAGTCTCTAACATCAAACTTAGCGAGATACACATCTCAAACTCTGAACTTCAGGAGCACTACGATAACCTGGGAACACACTCGGCGTTGGAAGGTCGACCGAACGCGGTCTACATCCCGCACGATCGGAAGCGGAACAAATCTGACCGCCCTCGTGTCTTGCCGCTGGATGATGAACTTCGTCGGGTCTTACTCCAGTACTTGTTGTGTCGACCGGACAACGGACGTCCGTGGCTATTCTTGTCGAAATCGGGTGGGAAGAAGCTGGACCAAGACAATATTAACGACGTCTGGAAGAAGTATTTCAGACCAGAATATGGGCCGACCGAACGCTATCGAGGCGTCTCGTCTCACTATGGACGGCACTACTTCACCACCTGGTTCAGGATCGAGCGAGAGTGGCCACGCGACCTCATCAAGTATATGCGGGGCGACCGCCAGAGTGGCGGCGAAATACGGTCGAATCGGGATGCCATCGACTCCTACATCCACACATGGTATGAAGACATAGAGGACCGTTACCGCCAAGAAATATACAAACTACGTATCTGAATCTATAACCCGCAGTAGAAGGTTGACCGTGTGTATAACGTCTCTGGCATAGCCTTCATCAACTTCATCCACAAACCTGTGACTGACAGGGTTTCTAAGCGCCATTACTGCACTTCGGTACAGTAGCATCGTTCCCTCTTTTTCTGACTCTGTCTTTCCCATGGCTAGCGGGCCAGCTGGATGGAACGCTTCGGTCATTAAGTTGGTCCCATGGTCGCTCTCCCGGAACCCGCCTAAATCACGAACACGCTCTTCTAGAACAACAAAAGAAGTACGTACAGCACTCTGGTAATGTCCGTCTTCGTATTCTGTTAGTGCCTTAGCGGCCAGTTCGTCGTCAAGGACAGATGAATCGACATCTGTGAATTCCTCCCCTTCATCAGCCCATGGATACGACGTTCCGCATTCGTGGCAGTATTCCTTTGGGTCTGGACCCGGAGTCATATCAATTACGCCATCGACCAGATATTCTCCCCGGAGAGGTGTTCCACACTCAGGACATTCGTGTATTGTATCTTCTCCGCACTGGTCACACTTCGATTGCCTGAACTGAGGTGAACTCAAATATTTGTCTGTGATTTTATGCCCATTTAAACAAACCTGCATTACGTCGTAATGACCCATGACAGTCGGGAGAGACTGTTTGATATTGAGTGTTTCTCGGAAAACAGAATATATAATAGATCTCCGCAATCATCGCGCCTTCGATATTCCAGATGACGACGCTGCGTTCGAGACAGCCGCAAGCGACCTCATGCCCGAGGGTCGCTCGCGGGTTTGGAACAACGCGATCATGGAGCTCGGCGGGGTTGCCTGCGAAAAGACGCCCAAGTGTGACACGGCTGGCTGTCCGTGGCGAGAGTGGTGTGCGGCCTACGAGAGCGGCGATTTCACCGCACCCGACGTGCCGACACAACCGAGCTTCGAAGGCAGTCGTCGACAGTTCCGCGGGCGTGTGGTTCGACTCCTCGGTGAGCACGACGAGATGGAGCTTGATACCCTCGGCCATCGAATTCGTGTCGACTACACACCGGACGGCGAGTACGGTCGAGAGTGGCTTCGAGATCTCCTTTCGGATCTTTCTGACGACGGTCTCGTCCAGATGGAGGAAGGAACCGATCAGATAGTTGCTCGGCTTCAATAGTCCGGTTCAGATCCACTGAACGACTCTCCGAGAATCATCGACGACCATCACTGCACTCCCGATAGAGACTGGAACCACCCTCTATTACTAGAACAAGTACATTAGAATTTCTCTGAAGGGTCAAACGACTCCTGGAGGTAACAAGAGATTCCAGTACCAGAGGAGCCAGCCGATCTCGGCAGTCGCGATGGTCTCCACAGTACCCTACTATTTTTATTACTGACTAATCGACTCACAAAAGGAGAGCGTGGATACCACGGGGGCGACCTCGGGGTTCGGAACCTGCATTCAGCCACAATGGAGAGCGCCATTATCGATCTCGACGGAACGGTGTATAGATCTCAAACCGTCATACCGGGTGCCCGTGAGGGCATCGAACAGCTCCGCAATGCGGGTGTCGACATCGTGTTTGTCACGAATTCGTCGACAAAGACACGCGAGACCTGTCAAGACCGACTCTCGTCGCTTGGGATCGAGGCTGCTGTCGATGACATCTTGACGAGTGCGTCAGTGACTGCTGCATACGTTACACAGGAGTATCCGACAGCAAACGTGTTGACGATCGGCTCACCAGCTCTCGATCACGAGTTCTCTGAGGCCGACGGGACACTGACTGACGATCCTACTGACGCCGATGTCCTCGTGGTCGGTAAGGACCGGTCATTCGATTTCGAGACCCTGACACGTGGCCTGCGAGCTGTTGAATCTGGGGCGGTTTTTATTGGGACCAACGAGGACCGGAAAGTGCCGACTGACTCTGGGATAATTCCTGGATGTGGGGCGTTGATCGCAGCAATCAGCTACGCTGGGAATCATGAGCCAGAGCAGATCTGTGGCAAGCCACACGATCCGATGATTGAGGTGAGCCTCGACAGGCTTGCTGCTGATCCAGGAGACTGTCTGGTGATCGGCGATAATCCAGAAACGGATATCGAAATGGGACGACGTGCCGGTCTAACAACGGTGCTTGTGCTCACCGGATTGGTCGACCGAGAAGACCCAATGCTTGCCGACGAGCCAGCAGATCATGTGGTCGACTCTCTAGAAGACGTTTCGACCCTGCGTAATTGATACCTGTAGTGCTGATCATCCAACGCTGTTGACCACTGTCGGCGATCTGGTAGATTAGAACAACAGCGGGGTAAGTGAGGACTGGCGGCCAATGGACGTTGCGTATCGTCGGACTGTGGAACTCGGACCTAGATTTATACAAATGTCTCTCGAAATTCAAATGGATGTACGACAGTATCCTGCTTTCAACAGACGGTACAGTCGCGTCCGAGCGGGCCCAAGCACACGCAATCGCTCTCGCTGATGCCCACGATGCTGACCTCCATATTCTCTATGTGGTCGACGAGGATGTCGTGACTGCCTACAGTGGTGACGAGTACGTCGACGAAGCCGAAGGACCCGAACACGGTCTCGAGGAACACGGTGAGGAGACGCTCTCGTCGATCCGCTCGCAAGCGACAGCGCAAGGCGTTGAGATCGTTGAGGCAATTCAACACGGCCGCCCTGCCGAAACGATTACACGATATGCCGACGACAACGATGTAGACCTGCTACTCCTCGGAACCAGACGGCGACCGGACGAATATCGCGCGCTCCTCGGGAGTGTCACCGACCGCGTTCTTCGGTTGACGACCCGGCCAGCAACGGTCGTGAAAACTGAAACCAACGAATAGTGGTAGCAGTGACTACGGCCTGGGAATCTGATCGAGTGCCTGGGTCAATTCTCCGTGTTGTATTCTGAGCTAATGAGAAACGTCCCCACATTTATATCGTGTGTGTCTGTATCTATCATATGTCAGAATTTCAGCCCCTATTAGGAATCGAAATGGACGACGCTGAGATTGATGCCCTGTTGACTGAGGGTGGCATGGGAGTTCTCTCAATGAGTGCCGAAGGGGTGCCGTATGGCGTCCCGCTGTCGTTCGGATATGACGGACACGACAGACTGTACTTCGTTTTTCTCGACGCAAGCACCGAACTCCGGAAGGAGTCGTATGCCGAGCAGACTACCAGCGCGAGTTTCACCACCTTCGATATCGGCCCTGACGGATCGTGGCGGAGTGTGATCGTTGCTGGCCCACTTGACCGAATCACGATCGATGAGTGGGACACCGCACGCGAGGCGATGGCCGACAACGCCTACCAATCGAATCTCCTCGGGGAGTACGAACTCCAGGAGAATCCCAATGTGTGGAGACTCGAGATTCAACAGCGGTCCGGTCGTGCTGTAGGCCAACCGTGACCGCGTGTTCAGTCTATTGACGTTATCGTCGCTTTCATCCAGCAGTCACAAACGCGTTTTGGGATCACGGCCTCTCACTTCTCGATACGCCGCTTTGGGAGGGATTCGAGTACTTCGCGATAGATTGTTGGGAGTTTACCGTGTGCTCCGAGAATCCGTTTGTTGCCCAAACGACGACACGTTGTTGCCGAGGCTCCTGGAGCGATCCGAACTGAACCAAGCGACTCCACAGGAGTGAGACGCATATGAACAGACACGAACTCCTCGATATTGGGACCGTTCGGCTTACCGGATTGTTGCTGCGAACCCAGAAGCTATTCGGCCAGTCGGTCGAGGTACCGCCACTCGTCGACACAGCGGCTAAAGCGACCGATACTGTCGTCGATGCACTCCTCGCCGCCACGATGTCACAGTCGAGACCGCAATCAGGTCGTTCGATGCGGCGTATCTGCCGTGGCAGTGGCTCGGAGTATTCGTTGCAGCCGACTCACCACTTCCAGCCAACATCATCGCTGTCCAAGCACCGTTTCACGCCGGCTCACAGCGGGAGTATATCCAGGCAATGGGGAGGCTGTCGAACTTCGTCGGGATGGTTGCTTCCTCTACCGCACTCACCGAAGCCATCAGCTCGGCGGCCGATATCGACACTGGGTCGAGGACCGCTGAAAGCCTCAGCGCTGAGATGATCAACGGCGAAATTACTTTTTCGTTGGCGACCCCCTCCAATGTCCAGGCGAACACGACGAACGGCGATCTCATGATCCAAGGAGAAGGGTGAAGGAGTAGGTCTCTGTGTGGGGAAAGCAGACGAAAGGTACTCTACGAACAGGTCTCGACGCAGTATCCACTATCCTTTGAATCACCCAAACAAACTAATTTGATGGGCAATATATT
>Ga0306887_100572_pt1 | contig 8789 bp, 11 predicted proteins | sample AntDeeMetagen138_FD_190453 | JGI IMG/M metagenome (GOLD analysis project Ga0306887, IMG submission 190453) | Saline lake microbial communities from Deep lake, Antarctica - Metagenome #138 (v2) (version 2) | ecosystem: Environmental > Aquatic > Non-marine Saline and Alkaline > Saline | place...
GGATACGGTGGGGCTTCACCCCGAAAAATGAGGCGGCCCAGTGCTGGTCGATACTCGGCTGGGTGAGGAAGTACGACGCCAGGACGGCCCGCCCGGCCCCGATGATCTCTGGCGGGACACCGCGGTCACCGGTGCCCTCCTCTTCGAAGCCATTAGTACAGAAATAGATGTCAGCGTACAGCGTAGCTATCTCGGGGTCTTCGAACTCCTTCCCACGGTGGGTTCCCGCCTCAAACCGATACCGGGGCTCACCATTATCATTCGTCGTTTCGACGATTTGAACGTCCAGTACGTACTCTTCGTAGATCGACTCTTGTGCATCCTCCGCGAAAAACTCGTCTGTCTTGGACATGGGTACCTCGTCGCCACGGTAGGGACCGTGACCACGCGTATATAATGTCATAAATGCGGGGATTTGTAGTTATGTAAGTGGGCTATATACTGATACAGATCGGTCCCCATCGGTTTTGATAGCTCCCAAGCAGTCCCTCCTCCCATGGCCGATTGCTGCGTTCGGAATCCGTAGTTTGCTAGTAAGGTGGCTGGGCTGTTTCAAGTTTTGGCGTCTGCGCTCTTGAGATGGTTCGTTGATGACCACAACAGTGGCGTTGTCTTAACCAACGAAATACGGCAATAGCAGAACTGTTGGTTAATGTAGTTGACCTACATCTCACCGATAAAATCTCGTAAGCCGAATACATCACACGGTGTTGACCGGCTCTCTTCTAGAACCCAGATGGTCAGCAGTCTGTGTAATGAATAACTACGTGTTATTCTGGTTGGGCACGTGAGGACGGCTGTCTTCTCAACCCGAGATGCATGACGATCTGTTATCTCACTTCTTGGAGATCTTGATGAAGGTGATTTGTGCAGATGACAGTCGACCCCTGTTCCACTGAGCAGTGAGTGCGCGCGAGTATGGTCAGTGGGGCTTTGGATACTGGAATGGGCTCATATCGGAGATTCTGTTGGCAAAACCCGATTTTTGATCCGATTCAGCACACGTTACAGAAAACGATTGAAATAAGATTATAAAGTATCTAAAGAGATCTAAAGCTTTCATAAAATGTTGGGAGGGAACTCATTTCACGTCTGAAGAGTCTGAATCTGCCCGAATGCTCGTCGTATTATATTGGTATCCGGATTATGGATGCAATCAGACGGTGACCACCTGATGACGAACATTACGCCAAATCACGAACAGAAAACGAGCGCAGTGACGAACTGGGCTGCAGATGTCGCACAGCAGGGAACGCTCGCGCTCAGAGCAACCGTTCGAGGAATGAGCTTTTGGGCGGCAATCCTGTTGCCGCTGGTTTATCTGCCACTCCTCTCGGGTGGCTTGGGCTCACAGACTGGCTTCATCTTCATCAGCCTGCTCGCAGTGAATCTGATCGCACTGTTCGTCGGACACAACCACACCAACTCCAACCAATGAGCGCCTCACCACAGCCTGACGCCGCAACCAACGACTCCGACCCAAAAGACGAGCGACTCGCTAACTATCTCCGATCCCGTGTCGAAGATGGTGAGCTGTATTTCAAAAGCAAGTTCATTGCCGATGATGTCAGCCTCTCGTCGAAGGAGATCGGCGCGCTGATCGTCAAGCTCCAGGACTCGGTCGACGACCTCTCGATAGAACGGTGGTCGTACACCGGGGCGACCACCTGGCGTGTCGAGCAGACCAGCTAACGGCGTTGTCACCGTCGACCCACCACTCCTTTGGAACAATTGCTTCCAGCACCAGCAGTCTCCCGACTGATAGCGAGACAAAGACGGTTCCCTAAAGAGGACCTTTCTATCCCGCTTGGCTGGCCAGCTGTTTGAGTGAGGTAGTGAGTGAATCCTCGCCTCGTATTTCCGGGATCGTGTTAACCAACAGTTGGCCGCAGATCTCACATGCTGTTGGTTAACAACCTATTTTATCGTCGACCCAACCGACTGATTGATCCCGTCGACTTCCGATACCCACGTATGCGACGAACCCGATTGGTGGCCCTCGTTGGTGTCGTCCTGTTGGTTGCCCTCGCAGGGTGTACTGGCAGTCCTGTTGATGAAACTGCGACACCCGAGGAACCCAACACCGAATCGACCGAGACCACACCATTGCCCGACACCGTCGACGGCGAGTCGGTGACCGTCACTGTCACACGCGTGATCGACGGCGACACTATGGAAATTGAGTATCCCAATGGGACCGAAGATACAGTCCGCCTACTCGGCGTCGACACGCCTGAGACCACGCTCTCAAGGGTCTCTCCAGACGAATTCACGGGCATCCCTGATACGACCGCTGGCCGTGACCACCTCTTTGAGTGGGGCGAGCAAGCGACTATCTTCGCTGAGGACAAACTGGAAGGAACGCAGGTTCAGATGGTCTTCGATCCCGACTCAGACAGACGCGGATACTTCGGGCGACTCTTGGTGTATCTGTATGCCGACGGTGAGAATTTCAATGAGCGACTCTTGGAAGAGGGTTACGCCCGGATGTACGACAGTCAATTCTCGCTGCGCGAGGAGTTTGCAGCACTTGAGCAGGAAGCCCAAGCTAACGGCGTGGGACTATGGGACTTCCAGGACTCCGATACTGGGTCGGAAACAGATAGCGACAGCAGCGACGTTGAGATCCCACCACTGCCGCCTGATGGCGACTACAACTGTGGGGACTTCGAGACGCAAGAACAGGCCCAATACGTCCTTGAGAACGAATCAGGCGATCCACACGGCCTCGACGGGGACGGAAATGAGATCGCATGTGAGTCACTGCCCTGAGTTAGAATCTACTCACACTACCAGTGGACAAAATCGATGAAAGAAAACACAATATCCATTGGCTCGTCCGACTGTTCTTTTGGGTTTTGGAAACAGAAGATGGGTCACATTGAGCCTGCCCCCACGATGTTGTCGGAGCAATGCTGCACATCGCTCAATCGACTCAGTATTTCGATTTCATCAGTATTCGAGGTATCGCCTACGGGCTGTCACAACTGCCAGCAGAGCGGTTACTACCTGATCTGCCGCCGACAGCGACGAAACTCTTGAAAACACTGCTTGATGCAGACGAGCCCATGGGACGGTCTGCGATCATTGAGGCCGCTGGGATCTCTGGGAGCAGTTACGACCGCTATATCAACGAACTGGCGGCGTGGGACATCATCGAACCGACCGAATCCGGGGGTCGACGGCAGTGGGAAGCCCACTCAGAGCCGTGGTGGACCCCCCAGAGTCACCGGGAAGAACCTTTTGGAGCACCGGAGCCAGATACGGCGATCATCGATGCAGAGTTCGCCCGTGACGTAGGGAGTCGAGTGCTGTGTCACTACATAACACACTACGATCTTCCAGAGTTAGAAGAGGTGTATATGAGTGGGTTAGCACCGATCAGTCCAGATGACGACATAGAGGCGTTGTTTGGACGGCATCGTCGGTTATCGAGATGGTGGGCGTTCCTGTGGGGAGCGTATGCAGATCAAGGCGAGATTGAGAGCGCTGAGGCTGCAACAGCATCGGAAACTGCGGTTCTGATTGGGCAGTTGCCTGAATCTGTGGACCAACAGAGTTTGGATGAGTGTGAATCCACGTCGATCTCCCCGGTCTAACAATAGTGATTAGTGAATACGGACGAATATCGGAGTATGGGACGAATGAAATTTTTCGTGGTTGTCACTGTGGCAGCGATTCTGGCTACGCTCTATAGGCGAAAATCAGGCGCTACAGAGTCTGAGAGTCCCGACTGATCCTCCGAGTACCACCCATTGGTTTTGTAGTAATTACATCAAATCAACAGTTTTTACTTAGAATACTGACTAGCAACTGGTGGTTGATCCACTGGCTCTCAGGGATCGACCACCTCTGGGGTATCCCACCATCCCGTCGCCCTTTCACCATTTCCGGGCTTTTGAACGCCGCAGAGATCACGCTAGCATCTGTATTCCAGTTTCGGACGCACGAGTTTACTATTTGTGATATTATTGGCTCAATCGTGTTGCAAAAAGATCGAATTAACTGAATTATATGGGTGATGGGAATACAAGATGTCTCTGTTTTGGCTTCTGTGTAAGTTTTATATGATAGCACTTGCATTAGTGTGATAATGAGTGTCACGGAGGTGTCGGTCTGAATTACGGCTATAGTGTGGGTCGACGCTGGCTCGTTGGAGTCATTGTCGACCCAGTGGACAGTAGAGTCGAATAATTCCATAGGTACTCTCAGCATCGCGTGGTAACTCCGTACTGCCTGAGAATCGGCCCTGACAGACCCAAGCCGCCCCCACCATCGGCTTGTGGTCTGGATTTCTCATCTTCACAACCTTCGTCGACATCAGTTTTGCGGACATACTGGTTTCGTCGATCCTTTAGAGGTCAGTGACTTCGAGTGCTTCGTCGACTTCCGAGGCGTCGACAGTGGTGACACGCTCGCAATCAATGTGGTCTTCGAGTCGTTCGAGGACGGTCTGGTCGTCTTTGAGCGTTCGATTGCGTCGACTGGTTCGTTGGACCGAGCCGTATTGGCCGTAGACGGGTTGGTCGTGGTGGGGGCGATCAAGAAGCAACGAGCGAACGTTTTGATGGAGGGTGTGAGGTATCAGACACCCGTTCGTAGAGGGCCACTGCTCGTGTTTGAGTGGGATGTCGTCTCTTGATTGCGGTAGGTGATGAGAAGGCGGTGTTCCTGAGCGTCTTCGATTTGGAGTGGCTTGTTTGGTGGCGGAGAATGGGATATGAGGGATTTAATTCGGGAGGGTGAATGCTATTGTCGACTGTATCCTGTTGTATTTCGACGTTTCGACCTGACCGGACTCAACTACGTTCAACGATCTGTAAGCCCGACACCCTCCGCTAGGAGTTCGTGAGATCGAAGCGTGTCATCGTGATCGGCAATGACATCCTGGATCATCACTTCGTCGACACCTACTCGATCAGTGAGTTGCTCAAGTAGGCCAGCGAGCGTTTCTGGACTCCCTGAGATTGCCCTGGGCCATTCGTCGGGATCAAGCGTTGCTGGTGTTGGTTCGGGAATGTCTCCTAGTTCTTCAATACTCTCTTCGACCGACGGAACAGTCCCAACAACCCCTCGTTGCATACGTTTAAACGATGCCTCAGCCGAGGCACGGAGCCGGGCTGCCTTCTCGTCTGTTTCTGCACACACTGCGTTGACCGCAACCATCCCTTGCGGTTCAGCGATTCTTCCAGCCTGTTGTGATGGCTGGAACTGCGTGTGATATTCTTCGAAGGCAGAAGTGGCAAACTGTGGCCGAATGAACGCTGCAAAACAGTAGGGGACGCTAAGCTTGGCTGCGAGTGCTGCACTTGATGGACTCGACCCAAGGGTCCATGGCCTTGGTCGTTCCTCAGATGAGTGTGGGATCTCTATTTCACTATAGGCGTGTTCATCTGGATAGGCCTCATAGAGGTGATTAATGACCGCTGTGATCTTCTCGGCGTGGTCCTTATCAGGATTATCGACGTGACGGTCCGTTCCTAGAGCGCGGTCAACGGCTGGTGATCCGTTCGCCCGCCCCAGTCCAGCGTCGATACGACCTGGTGCGAGTCCATCTAACGTCCCGAACATCTCTGCGACTTTGAATGGGCTGTAGTGGTTGAGGAGGACAGCCCCTGATCCTAGCCGAATCGAATCCGTTTCAGCAGCGAGGTGACCGAGGAGTACCTCAGGGGTTGTTCCTGCAAGAGAGTGTGCCATTCCGTGGTGTTCAGCAACCCAGAACCGAGAGTATCCGAGATGTTCAGCCTGCTGGGCAGCCGTGACCGTATTCGAGTAGGCCTCAGTCGCAGTCCCACCGTCGGGAACTGGAGAGAGGTCCACGATAGAAAATTCCATATTTCATCTCAGTAGGTGGAACCCATTACAGTTTGTGTGATCAGATCGAATTAGGCACTGAGGGCTCTGTTTAAGATTGATCTCAACTACTGGATCAATATTGTTTCCGCAAGAGGCTTTGTTGTTCTCGCTTCAAGGGTTCACGCTCGTCGGAGAGGCTAAGCGACCGAGTGCCGTCCCGCCGGTGTCATGAGAGTATTTGAGAATCTCAGAATGGAAGGCGTGCTTCGAATTGTTGAACCAAATCCTGGATAGTTTTTTGATTACGGTAGCCAATCAGTGAGAGAGCGATAACTACTCCCACAAGCAGTAGTCCACTCGTTAGTTGGCCGTCCGCGAACTCACCGCCCGCAAAGACTGTGAGAACGTATGCTGGGAGACGCCCAATACAGATGACGACGAGGAACGTCCGGAGACGCCATGTAGTAAGTCCAGCAAGAAAGCAGATTACGTCATCCGGAAGACCAGGAATGAGTACGAATGTGAGCAGTCCTGGAAGCCCAACTCGCTCAACAAACCCATCAAATCGCGATAGCACGTCATCGTGGAGTATCCCTTCAACGAACGTTCGTCCGTAGCGCTGTGCGAGACTGAATGCGACTGCACTCCCAATAAGAACTCCAGTGAGACTGTAAACGGTCCCAAGGACTGATCCGAAAAGATAGCCTGAGGCGAGTGCGACAACTTGCCCCGGAATTGGGGCGACAACGACTTGGACGGCCTGAATCAGAATAAAAACAAGCGGTGCGAAAACACCAAATTGTCCGATCCACGCCCGAAGTGTGGTGACATCAAATACGAATGGAGCAAATCGACGAACAGACAAATAAAGGGCGGCCAGGCCAGACAGACCCAGGATGAATACAAAGAGCGCGCGCCGCCGGTCCTCACGTGAAGAAAAGATCTTCATGTATATTTGGATATTGTCCTTATAAGTTAAAAATCCGTTGTCCTGACCAAAATGAGCGATCACGAAGTTCCGAAATAAATAAGGGATTTGCTGGTCTCGGTCTCGGCGGCGATTTTTACGAGCGTGAGATTCGCATAACCATGGGTACAGAGCGACCGGTAGGTCGCATCCAATATCTCGGTTGATGGCGTTTCATCCATACTGTTGTGCACGATCACTTACTAACTAATTAGTCAAAAACGTTGGGAAACCGTGTATCAGTACCTACTGTATCGTCCAAATCAGTGGACTGGTCCGGTCATAACTATTATCCGAGCGCCACTGAACAGTCATATAATGGCTGACCTGCCGGAACGCACCGCCTCGGATCACAACGAAGAGATCATGCGTGCGACCTACCGTGCGCTCTGCGAACACGGGTATGCCGACCTCACGATCAAACGGATCGCCGCCGAGTACGGGAAGTCAACGGCTGCAATTCACTACCATTATGACACCAAAGAAGACCTGCTGGCGGCCTATCTCGACTATTTACTCGATCGGTTCGTTGCGACAATCAAGGATATTGAAACGACAGATACCGAGGCACGACTAGAGTTACTACTTGATAAGCTGTTGGTCAAACCTAACGAGTATCCGGATCTTGTCGTCTCGATGCTGGAGATGGGGGCCCAAGCACCCTACAAGCAGTCGTTCCGTGAGCGGTTCCAACAGCACGACGAGTACGTCCAATACACGCTCAAAGCAGTGATCAATCACGGCATCGACGAAAGCGTGTTCGACGACGTCGACGCCACTCATGCCGCACGGACACTCATGACCATCATCGACGGTGCGCGCACCCGAGCGGTCGTTCTCGATGATACGGAGGCGTTTCCAACCGCCAGACGGATGGCCGACGAGTATGTTTCGACCATCCGCGCGGTCGACGAGTCGACAGATAGCTGAGCACCGTTACGGTGAGTCTTGTTTTTCGGTGATCCCGTCGAACTCCGTCTTTCGGCTCCATTCTATTTCGGTGGTACACCAGTGACAGAACGTGAGCTCCGGGTCGAGTTCTTTTCCACAGTTGGGACACGGCAGATGTTCTGTCGCCGCCGAAATCGAATGCTCTCTGGCAATATTTGTGGCGTGAGCGAGTACATATGCATCGAGCACGCAGAGTACTCCAACAATCGGAACTGGGAGCAAGGAAAGTATGGCCATGGTTTCACCGTTTTGAGCCGCCGTTAGTGCAGTTTGATCGACGAATATGATGTTGACACTCAGGAGAACAACAAGCCATCCCACAGCTCGACGCCAGCGCCGGAGATACAGCTGTCCGAGCCCCATTGCGACCGCCGATAACAGTGCAGCGAGCCACGGCCGCTTGTGCGTGTTCGATTGGCCCATACAGTAACTAACTAATTAGTAAGTAATAAGCCTTCTCGACCGAAACGATCCATCAGTGGAACGGCGACCAGGACAAACGAGATTTCTGTTAGCTATACCCTGTGGACGGCCAACACACCGCGACGGATCTCTTGTCGGGTCCGATCCACACGCGTTCCGATAATGGTACAAAGATATCTTCGACTGCTCGTGGAGGGGCCTCTCGCCCAGCAGCTCCGCCGGTTCGTTGCAGTGGGTGTGTTCACCGCAGGCATCCAGACTGTGTTGCTCTGGCTGTTCGTCGACTCGGTCGGGCTGAACTACCTCCTTGGGGCAGTAATTGCTATCGAACTCACAATCATTCTCTCGTACGTTCTTAACAACGCGTGGACGTTTCAGGCGAGTCAAAACACCGGTCTCGCCGCGTATCTGGTCGGCATGGCTAAAACAAATCTCGTTCGCGGGACGGCAATTCCTATCCAGTTGGCCATCTTGTTCGGGCTCGTTGAGTGGGCTAACAGTATGTATCTGATCGCCAATGGGATTGCTATCTTCATCAGTGGGTTGTATCGCTATGTGCTTGATGCAAGATGGACCTGGGGGTGAGGAACAATATAGCCAATAGTTATCACGGGACAACTATCGGCATATAAACTATCTAAGAAAAACG